>Ga0065712_10067845_pt1 | contig 26280 bp, 21 predicted proteins | sample MisRhiReplicate1_FD_59099 | JGI IMG/M metagenome (GOLD analysis project Ga0065712, IMG submission 59099) | Miscanthus rhizosphere microbial communities from Kellogg Biological Station, MSU, sample Rhizosphere Soil Replicate 1: eDNA_1 v3... | ecosystem: Host-associated > Plants > Roots >...
GACCGCGGCGCCGCCCAGAACGTGACGCCGTTCGAGGACCAGCACGGATCGTCCGGCCCGGGCGAGATAAGCGGCGGTGGTGAGGCCGTTATGGCCACCACCAATGACAACAACGTCGTAGCGCACCGGTGGAAATCGTAATATGTTCCGCCACAACGCGGACAGTACACACGGTCCGGCTGAATCCGGACCCTACAACCGATGTCACCAACACGACGCGATTTCATCAAGGCCACGACCTCGACGGCAGCAGCGCTCGCGGTAGGGAATCTCGCCGCGAATGTTGGCGCCGACGCGCGGAGCGCACAGGCGGCCGCGCAGACATTACCCGCACCGGCGGCCGATGCGGCCGTGATCGAACTCGCCAACGAAGCACTCAATGCCGCGCGCGGCGCTGGTGCGTCGTACGCCGATGTGCGAATCGGCCGCTACCGTCGTCAGAGTGTCGCGACCCGTGAACGGCAGGTGCTCAACGTCAGCGACAACGAGTCGTACGGTCTGGGCGTGCGAACGTTGGTCAATGGCTCGTGGGGGTTCGCGGCGACGAGCGTGATGACACGCGCCGGTGCGCAAGCCGCCGCGCTCGAAGCCGTCGTGCTGTCGCGTGCCGCACGTGCAGTGCAAGCGCGCCGCGTCGAGCTCGCGCCAGTGAAACCGGTCACCGGCACGTGGATCACACCAGCCACGCGCGACCCGCTCGAGGTACCGCTCGAAGACAAGCTCGCGCTCCTGCTCGCGACCAACGAAACGGCGTTGAAGGTGGCAAACGTCCGGTTCGTCAACAGCAGCCTCGCGTTGCTTCGTGAAGTGAAGACGCTTGTGACGTCCGAGGGCACAAACGTCACGCAGACGATGATTCGCGTCGGCCCGGACTTCTCGTGTACCGCGATCGGCAACGGCGACTTTCAGAGCTACGACGAAGAGCTCGCGCCGCGCGGCGCGGGTTGGGAGTACGTCCAATCGCTGAACATGCCTGGCAACGCCGAACGCTGGGCGTCGCTGGCCGCTGAGAAACTGACGGCGAAGAGCGTGCAGGCCGGTCAGTACGATCTGATTCTCGAACCGACCAATCTCTGGCTGACGATCCACGAGTCGATCGGCCATCCTACCGAGCTCGATCGCGCCATCGGTGAAGAAGCAAACTACGCGGGCACGAGCTTCGTGGCGCCGCCGGAGAAGGTCATCGGTCAGCTGCAGTACGGCCCTCCCATCATGAACATCCAGGCGGACCGCACGCAGGAGGGCTCCCTCAGTCGAGTGGCATGGGACGACGAGGGAGTGCCAGCGGATCAGTGGCTGATCGTCGAGAAGGGTGTCTTCAAGGATTACCAAACGACGCGCGAGCAGGTCGCGCGGATCCAGAAGCTCACGGGTGTGAGCCGCTCGCATGGGTGTTCCTTCGCCGAGTCGTGGAACGCGGTGCAGTTCCAGCGCATGCCCAACATCTCGCTGCTGCCTGGCGACAAGGACTTGAGCGTCAACGACATCGTTGCGGCGACCGAGCGCGGCATTCTGATTCGGCACACCGGCTCGTGGTCGATCGATCATCAGCGCTACAACTTCCAGTTCTCCGGACAGACATTCCACGAAGTTCGCAACGGCAAGATCGTCGGCATGCTGCGCGACGTCGCGTATCAGGCCAACACGCCGGTGTTCTGGCGCTCGATGGACATGATCGGCGGCAAGTCGTCGTACTGGATGGGCGGTGCGTTCAATGACGGCAAAGGCGAGCCCTCACAGAACAACTCGGTGAGTCACGGCTGCGTGCCCGCCCGATTCAGGAACGTGACCATTCTCAACACGGCCCGGAGCTCGTAATGGCGCAGAACGGTTCGTCCATTGCGTCGTCCCAGTTGCTGACACGCGACCAGGCGAAGGCGCTGGCCGATCGCGTGCTCGCGCTGAGCACGGCCGATCAGATGCGTGTGGTGATCGTCAGCCGATGGAGCGGCAACACGCGCTTTGCTGATGGGCGTATCACGACCTCGGGTGGCGTCAGTGACACCACGCTGACGATCACCGTTGCGATCGGAAAGCGGCAAGCGTCATCGTCCACGAACGTGGTCGACGATGCGTCGTTGAAGCGCACGGTCGATCTGGCGATGCAACTCGCACGGCTGTCTCCGGAAGATCCCGAGTTGATGCCTGAGCTCGGCCCGCAGACGTATCAGAACGTCAACGCCTACGTCGAGAGCACCGCCGATCTCGATCCTGAGGCGCGGGCCTCGGCGGTTCGCCGCACGATGACCGCCGCGACCGCCGCCGGTAAGCCGGCCGGCGAGATCGTCACAGCCGGATTTCTCGAGGCGAACGCCCGCGCGACGGCGGTGGCGACGAGTAAAGGTCTCTTCGCGTATCACCGTTCGACCGACGCGGACTACTCGGTGACGGCGCGGACGCCCGACGGCACCGGCAGCGGCTGGGCCCGCGCCGGAGCGCGAAACTGGAACGCCATCGATGCGGCGTCGATCGGCCGCATTGCGGCGCAGAAAGCGGTCGCCAGCCGTAAGCCGCAGACGATCGAGCCGGGGTTGTACACCGCGGTGCTCGAGCCACAGGCGGTCAACGATCTCGTTCCGCTACTCGGCAACGCGCTGCTGGCGCGCAGTGCCGACGAAGGACGCAGTCCGTTCTCGAAGGCTGGTGGTGGCAATCGCATTGGCGAGAAGGTCGCCGATGAGCGTGTGACGCTGTATTCCGATCCTGCCGATCCCGGATTGCTCGCTGCGCCGTTCGATGTGCAGGGGCTGCCGCTCAGTCGCATGGTGTGGATCGAGAAAGGGGTCCTGCGGAATCTCGCCTACACACGCTTCTGGGCAGAGAAGCAGGGCGTGCGACCGACTGGTGGTGCGCTGGCCGGTGGCCTCGCGCTTGCCGGCGGGACGAAGAGCACAGAGGAGATCATAGCCGGCTGCGCGCACGGCATTCTCGTCACGCACTTCTTCTACATTCGCTCGCTCGATCCGCGCACGGTGCTGCAGACCGGTCTCACCCGTGACGGCACGTTCCTCATCGAGAACGGCAAGATCACGCGGGCGCTGAAGAACTTCCGCTGGAACGAGAGCCCGCTTCTGATGCTGAATCGCCTCGAGGACATCGGACGCCCGGAGCCGACCGAAGCGGGACGCCTGATGCCGGCGCTTCGCGTCCGCGACTTCAACTTCACGTCGCTCTCAGACGCGGTTTAGAGCACAAAGGACAAAGGACGCGCGTCTACCTTTCCGTCGCTGCGCTGCTGTTATCGCTGGCCGTAGTCGCGTGCCTGGTTCCTGCGTTCCGCGTCGCATCGGTCAACCCTGTGACCGCTTTGCGTCAGGAGTGACCGCACAGCCAAACACGAGCGCGGTCTTCGTCGACGAATTCGGATCGAGCCACTCGGTGAGATTGTGCTGAAGGGCGTCGAAGATGTTATAGGCGCGCCGGGCGACCTTCCCGCTATATCTCCCGCTGGTATTGCCGTATCGAAAGCTGAACTCGACGGCGACCGGCGCATTGGTCTTGTCCTGATGGGTGTACCAGACAATGAGGGCGCACTCGATCTCTGTCCTCGGCTTGGTTCCTATCGTCAGAATGGGACCGGTGATCACGATTTCGCGAGCCGTGAATTTGTTTACGGTGCGTAACTTGAGCGTGCCGTCGCTCTTGGCGACGCGCTTGGCGAGATCGGGGAAGAAGGCGTGCGCCGCGTCGAGTGTCCCCGGCACGTTCTCTCTGCCGACGCGTCCGCTCGTCGAGAAACCATAGAGCGAGACGAAAGGTGGTTTGATGTCTTCCTCGAATTTGACCGTTGCGCGGATGCGACGGCTCTTCATTTGACGGGAAGCAGCGACGTAGCGATCCGGATGTCGAAACTTGAGCGTGACCTCCGGCCGTGAGCCCTCGAGCGTGCGACGTAGCCGAAGGACGTAGCCGCTCACCCAGAGGTGACGCGCCTGAGTGTCGAGGAACGAGACCAATCGCTCCTTGCTGATCGTGTCGAGTGCACCATCAGCGCGGACGACGAACGGTGCGATCGCACCGACGAGCTCTTCCCAGACCTCGTGGGCGACTGCGAGCAGATGCTGCTCCGGACCGGCGAATTTCGCCGCCTGGAGCATCAGTTTGTATTCTCGCGAGATCACCTTCCGGGTCTTCATCCGTCCGCCTCCGTCCGTTGCGAATCATATAATCCCGGAGAGTGCCGATCGGGACGCCCTTCCACGAACGAACGTTCGCCTTGTGTGAGTCGCTCAATTACCGCGACTGGTCGGGGTACTACACCGTCAGTACCTATGAAACGCATCACGAGCACGAATACAACGCGATCCGCAACGCCGCGGCGCTGATCGATATTTCGCCGCTGTTCAAATACGTTGTGACCGGTCCCGATGCGTCACGCCTGGTCGATCGCGTGATCACACGCGACGTCCGCGCGATGGAGGTCGGTCAGGTGTTCTACACGCCGTGGTGCGATGAGCACGGCATGGTGATCGACGATGGCACGGTGTCGAGGCTCGATGAGCAGCGGTTTCGCTGGACATCGGCCGACCCGACGCTGCGCTGGATTACGCAGAATACGACCGGCCTCCGCGTGGACATCGAGGACGTGTCCGAGACGACGGCGGCGCTGGCGCTGCAGGGGCCGATGGCCGCGCGCGTGCTGCGGGCAGCGGCCGACGCCAACATCGACACCTTGCGTTACTTCCGCGTCAGGCATGGACGCATTGCCGGCGTGCCCGTGGACATCTCGCGGACTGGCTACACCGGCGACCTCGGCTACGAAATCTGGATGCCGGCCGAACGCGCTCTCGCCGTGTGGGACGCGCTGACGATCGCAGGCCAGGCGTTCGAGTTGAAGCCGGCGGGCATGCTCGCGCTCGATGTGGCACGTACTGAGGCCGGGTTACTCCTGCTCGACGTGGACTACGTGGGCAGCCGCAAAGCGCTGATACCGTCACAGCGATATTCGCCGTACGAGTTGGGGCTGTCGCGCCTCGTCTCGCTCGACAAGGCGCCGTTCGTTGGCCGAGCGGCCCTTGCCGAGGAACGGCGCATTGGTGCACGTCGTCAGATTGTCGGTCTCGAGATCGAGTGGTCCGAGGTCGAAAGACTGTACGAGAAAAGAGGATTGGCGCCGGTGGCCCCGGCGGCGACATCGCGCGTCGCTGTGCCCGTCGTTCGAGGTAGCAGGCAGATCGGACGCGCGACGACGACCGCGTGGTCGCCGACGTTGAAACGACTCATCGCGCTTGCGACGATCGACAGGCCGTATTACGAGGAAGGCGCGCACGTCGCCTTCGAGATTACGGTTGAGGGTGCGCGTCACTTCGTCGGTGCGAAAGTCGTCCGCACGCCGTTCTTCAATCCGCCGCGAAAGACAGCCACACCTCCACTTGCGTGATCGACTCTACAGCGTGGCCTGCGCGTCGATGCTCGTGTACGGCATCGTCCTCAGCCTGCCAGGGACTGTGCTCGGTCTATCCGAGACCGCCGCTGAACTGGGGCTCACGCTCACGAGTCGTGGGTCGCTGATCTCGGCGCTGTTTATTGGCCTTCTCTTCGGGAGTCTCCTGTCCGGTCCGATCGTGGACGCGCTCGGGTATCGGGCGTCGCTCGCGTTGTCGTCGGGACTTGTCGCACTCGCGATGCCGCTCCTCGCGGTGATGCGAACGCCGCTGCTCGCCGGCGTAACCATCGTGGCGTTGGGTGTGGCCTCTGCGGGAATGAATACGGCGTCGAACGCGCTGTCGTCGGATCTCTTTCCTGGCGAGCGTGCGATACGCATGAACCGTCTGGCGATCCTGGTCGGGATTGGCGGCGTGCTGATGCCGGTCACGACCGTGGTGTCGTCTGTCCTGGTGTCGTGGCGAACCGTCGTTGTTGCCGGCGGCGTGCTCGCGGCACTCGTCGCGTTGTCGTGCGTGTGGGTTCCTGCGGCGGTTCGCGTCGAAGGCAGCATTGGAACGGCGCCGCCGCATTCGCTCGGATACGCGCTTCGGCGGTTTGCGCGACAGCCGGGTTTTCTCTACCTCGCAGCTGCGTTGTTGCTTGGAGGAGGAAACGAAGCCGCGCTGGCCGGATGGATCTCGACGTATCTGCAGGCGACGGGATTCAGTGCGACTACCTCGACATGGTTGCTCGCCTCGCACTGGCTTGGTCTGATTGTCGCGCGCGTGACGCTGTCACCGCGTGTCGAGCGGACGAAGGCCGCCGCCGTTGTTCGTTCCGCGGTAGCCGGCGCGGTATCGGTCGGCGTCTTCGTGCTCATGAGCGCGCACGGATGGCTGGCCATCATGCCGTTTGTCCTGGGCTGCGCAATCGCGCTCGCCGTGCCGACAATGCTCGCGCTCGCCGGCGATCGATATCCCGGCAACATGAGTGCGTTGTTCGGGCTCTTGCTCACGCTCCTTCAGGTCGGGGGCATCGCGCTTCCCTCCGCAATCGGTTTCATTGCGGATCGCAGCGGGTTGCGTCTCGGCGTGTCTCTCATCGCATTCAGTTGTCTGGTCGTCGCACTCCTCGTACGGATGGCATTGCACAAGGATCAGGTAGAATCCTCCTCCACTTCCGAGGAGACGGCATGATTCCAGAGCGCTATGCGCCGATTACGTATGCGCTGTTCCGCATCGTGTTTGGCTTCCTGTTCCTGTGTTACGGATTGCAGAAGATGTTCGGGTGGTTCGGTGGCCAGGTGCCGCCGTTGGCCAGCATGCAAGGTGCGGCGGGGGTGATCGAGACCGTCTGCGGACTGCTCGTCATGGTCGGGTTGTTCACAAGGGTCGCGTCATTCCTCGCCAGCGGCGAGATGGCCATCGCGTTTTGGTATATCCACGTAGCGACGATTGCTGCAGGAAAGGGACTCGGTGTTCCCCACAATCTGGTGCCGATCAACAATGGCGGAATCGATGCGGTCGCGTTTTGTTTCGCGTTCCTCTACATCGCCTCGCGAGGCCCCGGCATCTGGAGCCTCGACGGTCTGATGAAACGACCCAGGTAACGTGGCCTCTATCCTCTCCGCTGACGCGCGCGCGGGACTCGTCGCTGATCTCCGCGCCTGCGTCGGCGATCGCTGTACCACCGCGCCTGCACAGATCGAACAGCACAGTCACAGCGAGTCGTGGCACCAGCCCGGCGAACCGGACGTCGTCGTCTTTCCGCTGACGACGGAAGAGGTGAGCGCGGTGATGAAGGCCGCCGCTCGTCACGGTGCGCCGGTGGTGCCGTTCGGCGCGGGGTCGTCGCTCGAAGGGCACGTCAACGCGCTGCAGGGCGGCGTGTCGATCGACTTGTCGCGCATGAACCGCGTGCTGCGACTCAGCGTGGACGATCTCGATGTCACTGTCGAAGCCGGCATCACCCATCGTCAATTGAACAAGGCACTGGCGAATACGGGCGTGTACTTCTGGGTTGATCCCGGTGCCGACGCCACGATCGGCGGCATGGTGGCGACCGGAGCCTCGGGCACGACCACGGTTCGATACGGAACGATGCGCGAGACGGTGCGTGGTCTCACCGTGGTGCTCGCCGACGGGCGTGTGATCCACACGGGCGGGCGCGCGAGAAAGTCGTCTGCTGGATATGACTTGACGCGCCTGTTCGTTGGGTCCGAGGGCACGCTGGGTGTGATTACTGAGATCACGCTGCGTGTGCACGGACTACCGGACGCGATTTCTGCAGCAGTCTGTCCTTTCGACTCGATGGAAGGCGCGGTCCGGACCGTCATCACGACGATCCAATTGGGGATTCCGGTTGCGCGCATCGAGTTGCTCGACGAAGTGATGATCGATGCGGTCAATCGCTACTCGCACCTCTCGCATCCGGTGAAGCCGACGTTGTTTTTCGAGTTTCATGGCACCAGTGAGACGGGAGTACGCGAGCACGCGACCTCGGTTCAAGAGATTGCGGCCGAGCACGGCGCGGGAGAGTTCCAGTGGGCGACGACGACGGAGGCGCGCACGAAGCTGTGGCAGGCGCGGCACAACACGCTGTATGCGGCACGCGCGATGCGTCCGGGCGGCAAGTCGTTTGTGACCGACGTGTGCGTGCCGATCTCGACACTGGCGGAGTGCATCCTCGAAACCAAACAGGATCTCGCGGCCTCGCAGGCGTTCGCGCCGCTTGTCGGACATGTCGGTGACGGTAACTTTCATCTGAACTTTGTGTTCGATCCGGACGATCCGCGTCAGCTTGCAGAAGTGAAGTCGTTGAATAGTTGCCTCGTGCAGCGCGCGCTGGCGATGGGCGGCACCAGCACCGGTGAGCACGGCATCGGCATGGGGAAGATCGACTACCTCGTCCAGGAACACGGCGACGCGCTCGAAGTCATGAAGGCGATCAAGCGCGCGCTCGATCCCGACAACCGGATGAATCCAGGAAAGCTGTTTCGCTGATCCGCGGAGGCAGAAGCCTCCGCTCTACGTGCGAATCACTTCGCCCACCGCGGCAACCGCATCGGTCAGTTGATCGTCGCGCAGATACGGTGCAGGACCCATTCGCATGACATCGCCGCGCGCGTCGACGAACACGCCGCGCTCGCGAAGGCGTCGCGCCAGGTCTCGTGCTTGAGGCGTGCGAATCGCCACGAACCCACCGCGTTGATCGAGTGGCATCGGCTCGACGTGCGCCACCGACCTGGGGAGGTCGAGTTGTTCGAACGCAGAAATGAGGATGCCGACCTGACGCTGGTTGATACGCCGCAGCGCGTCCGGCGTCAGTTCTTGCTGTTGGTGGAAGTCAAAAACGGCGGCCGCGCGATAGTGCGACGCGGGATCGTAGGTGGCGCCCGCGAACGCCGCAGCGCCTCTCGCGAACGTCACCCGTTCACGGCCGGTGTCCTCGATCGATTCGAATTCCGCGAACCATCCAGTGAGAATCGGGCGCAGGTTGCGGTCATCGGGCACGCGGAGGAAGCAGTTGCCCTCGCCCAGCTGGCAGTATTTGTAGCCGCCGCCCGTGATGAACGCGCTTTGTAGCCCCATCGCCGACACGTCGAACGGTACGACGTTGAGATGGTGATAGGCGTCAACGAGCAGCTCGGTCCCGTGCGTCGCGCAGGCCGCGGCAACGCGATCGAGTCCTGGAACGATGGCGGACGTTTCGAACAGGATCGACGACACCAGCACCGCGAGCGTGCGATCCGTGACTTCACGCGCGAGTCGATCGGACAGCGTCTCCACGGGGTGCGCGGCGACTTTCTTCACCTCGATCCCCTCGTCCGCGAATCGATCCATCTGACGACGAATCGTGTGGAACTCGCCGTCGGTGGTCACGAGACGCTGTCGCTGGCGGAGCGGCAGGGCCGACAGCCAACGCGTCACAAGTTCGTGCGTGTTCTGCCCAAGCGCGATGTTGGTGGGCGTGTCGCCGAGCAGCCGCGCGAATCCGGCACGCACACGATTCGCCTGCTCCGCGGCGTGGTCCCATTTGTCGTCGACGTACTCCGCAGCATCGAGCCAGGCCCGGCTCTGGGCCTCGAATCCGACGTCGGGCCACGCCTGATGCGAATGGCCCGTTAGCAGAAGGCGCTCGCTTACTCGAAACCGCGAATAGTGGCGGGCGAGATCCGTCATGGGGTCCTATGCTACGCTCGCGCCTGCACAGGAGGTTTCATGGTCGTTGGAGTCATTCGTCGGGGTTTCGCGATCATTCTTTTTATAACCGGCCTCGTGTCGGTGGCCGCGGCGCAGGTTCGGATTGTTCAAACGAACTCGGCGGGTGACAACATTCACCTGATCGACCCCTCGTCACAAAAGATTGTCGGTGAGATCAAGGGCGTTCCGATTAATCACGGAGCGGCCGCGGACCCGGACGGCCGGCGTTTCTACATCAGCAGCGAAGCCGAGCAGACGTTGCACGTCGTGGACGGCAAGACGCTGCAGACGACGAAGAAGATTGCGCTGACCGGGCGCCCGAACAACATCTCGATCGCCAAGGATGGCAGCCGCGTCTACGTCGGCATCGTCTCCGCGCCTGGTGCGGTGGACGTAATCGATACCAAGACGCTCGAGCGCGTGAAGAGCATTTCCACCAAGGGCGGGATTCACAACACCTACGTGACACCAGACGGGAAGTACGTGATTGCCGGATCGATTGCCGGCCGCCTGATGACGGTCATCGATCAGAAGACCGACGAACCGGTCTGGACTCTGTTCCAGGAAGGTGTGCGACCGATGGCGTTCGAGGTCAATCCCGACGGATCGACCAAACGGATCTTTGTGCAGCTCTCCGAGTTCCATGGCTTCGCGATCGTGGACTTCGCGCAGCGGAAGGAAGTGGGCCGCGTCACGCTGCCCGATGACATTCCGGCGGAGAAGGTGGACAAGGGGCCGTTCAACGGCTCGCCGTCGCACGGCCTTGGCGTCGCACCCGATGGGAAGACCTTGTGGGTGACGAGCCGTCCGAACGCGCGCGTCTACACGTATTCGCTGCCTGACGTGAAGCTGCTGCCGAATCCCGTCGATCTCGGTGGGCGCCCAGACTGGGTCACGTTCACGCCTGACAGCAAATTGATCTACATCACCACCGAGAACACCGACATCGTCCATGCGATTGATGTCGCGTCCCGCAAGGAAGTGGCGCAGATCAAGGTGGGGAAGTCGCCGAAGCGCAATATCACGGTCGTGATGCGGTGATGTCCAGCCGGTCCGAAAGGACCGGCGCTACTTTCCGAGATGCTGGGCGAGGTAATCGGCTAACGTCTCGATCTCGGGCTTCTTCAGATCCGCGCCGTACTCGACCATCGTGACGACGATGTCGCGCCACTGCGCGCGGTTGTAGTAGCCGCGGAACTTCGTCACCTCACTGAGCTCGTGGCACGAGGTGCAGCGGGTCTCGAGAATCTTTTTTCCTTCTCCGTCAGGCAGGTCGTCGTTCGAAGTGGATGACTGAGTGGCCGCGGGCGCAGACAACAGACCCGCGACGAAAACGACTGCCGCCGCACGCAGAAGGAATTTCACGCCCTCTATTCTACAAACGCGATCGGATCTCCCAGAGATCCGGAAACAGGTTCTGTCCCAGTGTGGTGCGGAGATACGTGGCCCCGGCTGAACCGCCGGTCCCCGGCTTCACGCCAATTGTCCGCTCGACCATCCTCGCGTGACGATATCGCCATTCCGCAAAGCCTTCGTCGAGATCCACAAGCCGCTCGCAGATGCCTTGCGTCTTCGCGTCCTTGCGGTATGCATCCACGAGGATGTCCTGGATCTCGGGTGATGGAGTGACCGGCGTCGTGACATCGCGCGAAAGGTGAGCGGCCGGTACGGGATAGCCCTCGCGCGCGAGGTAATGCAGAAACCCGTCCCACAGCGTGGCCTCCCGGTACCGTCGTTCGAGTGCCACACGAGCGCGACTGTTTGCGGCAAAGCGCGCCATCGCCGCTTCGCGCTTCGCGCCGAGCACGAACTCGATCTGCCGGAACTGATCTGACTGAAATCCGCTCGCCGCTTCGAGGCGCGACCGGAACGACAGGAACTCGAGCGGCGTCATCGTCTCGAGGATGTCGAGCTGCGCGACGAGCACCTTGAGGATCGTGAGGATGCGCTTGAGAGTGTGTTGCGCGCGGTGCGGCTGGTCGCCTCTCAGCAGCGTCGCGACACGATCGAGCTCGTGGAGCAGCTCCTTGAACCACAGCTCATAGACCTGATGGATGACGATGAAGAGCAGTTCGTCGTGTTCGGGTCCTTCGGCGCGCGGCTGCTGCAGTGAGAGGAGCTCTTCGAGCTGCAGGTAGTTGGCGTAGGTGACCGATGGGTTCGGTGTGGTCATGACTCCTCCGGCACATCCAATCCGACAGCGCGCATCAACGCGATGGCATTGCTGCGCGTCACCGGGCCGGGCTTCAGACGATAGTCGAATCGCAGTTCCTGGCCGTCAAACCAATCCTCGAAGTGAACATTCACGGCGCGCGGCGCCAGCGCGCGCGCAATACCGGCCAGCGCCAGGTCGTGCGTTGTTATCAGACCGATCGCGCCGTGGTCGAGCAGGCTGCGCAGGACGCCCGACGAGCCGATCAGCCGATCGTGCGAGTTGGTGCCGTGAAAGAGTTCGTCGAGCAGAAAGAGGAGTGGAGTCGGTCCGCGTGAGACGTCGGCGATCTCGCGGATACGCGTGATCTCCGCGTAGAAACGAGAACGGCCCTCCTGGAGCGAGTCCTGGATGCGAAGCGTCGCGCCGACGACGAGCGGGGACAACCGCAGTGATTCGGCACGCACCGGAGCGCCGGCGAGCGCCAGGACCGTGTTGATACCGACCGTGCGCAGCAGCGTGCTCTTGCCCGACATGTTCGAGCCGCTCACGACGAGCAGTTGGTTTGGTGCCACGCACGCGACGTCGTTGCGTATCGCTCGTGCCGCTGGAATCAGCGGATGACCGAGACCGCGTCCGTCGAAAACGCCCATGCGCGCCGATGCCTCCGGCTCGACGATGTCGGGAAACGGGTCGTCAGGATGTTCGAATCGATAGGCGGAGAGCGACGAGAACGCTTCGAGCTCGCCGACCGCGTCGATCCACAGTCGCAGGTGTCTGCCGTGTATCCGGCGCCACTCTTCAATCGACCATGCGACATGCGTGCCCCACATGAACGGCAGCGAGAAGATCAGGAAGAAGAGGTTGTGCTGCCAATCGTGCAATTCGACCAGCCGATGGAGTGCGCGAATGGCGCGAGACGCGGATCCCTCGCCACTCTCGAGATGCCGTTGCAGCGTAACGAGGCACGGTGCCGTGAATGGCTGGCGCTCGAGCCGTTCGAGTAACTCGCCGAGGACATCGAGATCGCGCGCTGCCGTATCAGCGCCGTGCAGCACACGCTCGACGCGTTTCTGCTGCGGCCACGCGAAGCCGGCCTGCAGGCCGAGCACGATCGCCATCGGTAGCGAATTGTTCGTCGTCAGCCACACGATGAGCGTGACGATGAACGTCGCCGTCATTGCCCAGGCGAGGTATCGAATCCAGCGCGGCGAGAGGAGCGGCGGCTTATGGCCCCACTCAACCAGCCAGTCGCTGCGCAGCGCGGCGGCGTCCGATCCGACGACCGCAATCGATTCTCGAAAATCGAGCGAGGGCGTGAGCTCGGCGATCGCGTGTTGTCGTTCGCTGATCTCTGCGCGGTCGGCGGCCGTCTTCAACCATGCCGCGAGCACGTCTTCGCCGGCGCGCGTGCGCGCGATCGAGAGCAGCTCGAACAGCGAGCCTCGGCCGAAGAGGTCGAGATCGTTCGCGTAGAGATGGTGGTCATCGGCGAATCGGTCGCCGTTGGATCCGCCGCCCATCCATCGGTCTTCGATGCGCGCCAGGCCGCGTTCGTAGAAGGCCATCGCGCGCGCGGTCGCGTCGCGCGCGCGGATCACGCGGTCGTGGCGGCGGATGAGAACGACGAGCGCAACAGTCGGAAGGATGAGCCAGATGGCGGAGAGCGCCTGGAGCCACGCAAGAACGGCGACGAGCACCAGCAGGCCGAACGCTGCCAGTCGCGCCTGGCTGAATCGCAAGTCCGATGCGTTCAGTGCGGCATGGGTGGCGCCGCGCGCCTCGAGTCGCGCGCGGTAATCGTCGTCCGGAGGGGGAGACACGCAGCTGATTATGTCGTGGGGTCAGACCCGGGGTCAGACCCCGGGTCTGACCCCGTTCTGATTGGAGGAAGACAGACGTCGGCTGACAGATACATTTCCTTCCAAACTCTCAGAAGTTATGTTACATTACAAAATATAGTTAGTAATGGAACAATCGTCGATCCGCGGACAGACTGCGGCGGATATTGCCGATTCCATCGAGCGCCAGGCCCGCTCAGCCGAGCACGACGAACAACTCCCGACGATCCGCGACCTCGCCGCCACGCTACATGTCAGCCCGGTTACCGTGGCTGCCGCCTATCGCCTGCTCCATTCCCGCGGGCTGGCCGTCGGTCAGGGCCGGCGCGGCACCCGGCTCCGCGCGCAGTCCGTCCCCCAACTCCCCACGGTCCGCTCGACGCGATCGGCCGACGGCGTCCTCGATCTCACGACCGGGAACCCTGACCCCGCGCTCCTGCCGTCGATCGACGCCGCACTTCGCGGACTTCACGCCGACACGCACCTCTACGGCGATCCTGCGGAATTGCGAGCGCTTATCGCGTTCGCCACCACGGAGTTCGAGGCCGACGGTATTCCCACCGCAGCGGTGACGGTCACGAGCGGTGCCCTCGATGCGATCGAGCGGGTGCTCCGCGAGCACACCCGCGCCGGAGACCGCGTCGTCGTCGAAGACCCGACGCTGCCAGGCTTCCTTGATCTGATCGCCTCGCTTGGACTCACGCCGCAACCCTGCGCGATTGACCACGAAGGACTCCTACCGGACGCCTTCGATCGCGTCCTCTCGCCGCAGGCGAGAGGCGTCATCGTCACGCCTCGTGCGCAGAATCCGACCGGCGCGACGATGAGCAAGCGCCGCGCGGGCGATCTTGCGCGCGTGCTCCGGCGCCGATCGCACGTGGTCCTGATTGAGATCGATCCGGTGGGCCCAGTGTCGGGAACACCAATGGTGACGCTGACCGATCCGCCGCCCGATCATTGGGTGTCGATCAAGTCCACGTCAAAGTTCCTCGGGCCCGATCTCCGTGTTGCCGTCGTCGCCGGCGATGAGACGACGATCGCGCGTATCGAGCGACGGCAGGCGCTCGGCGTACGCTGGGTCAGTCATCTCCTGCAGCGACTGACGCTCACGCTGTGGTCGGATCCCTCGAGCGGACGACGATTCGCGCGCGCGGCGGACGTGTATGCGCAGCGCCGTCAGGCGCTGATCGACGCGCTGGCCGAGCGCAACATCACGGCCCATGGCCGTTCAGGACTCAACGTGTGGATTCCGGTGCACGAGGAAACGGCGACCGTACAGGCATTGGCCGAGCGTGGATGGGGCGTGGCCGCCGGCGAGCGCTTCCGTCTGAGAAGCGTGCCGGCGATTCGCGTCACCACATCGGCTCTGGTACCGGACGAATCGCAGCGGTTTGCCGAAGATTTCGCGGCGGCTCTTCGCTCACGAGCAGCGGCGCCTGCGTGAGCCGCGGCTCGATCGCGCCGTTGAGGAACTGGACGAGCGGCGCCACCGCTTTGAATACTTTCAGGAGCTCGGGATAGAAGCGGCGGCTGGTTGCGAGCGAGACCTCGTACTCGCACGAGCCGAGGAACTGCTTGAACTGCAGGTAATGAGCAGCCGGATGATCCTTCGGATAGCCAAGCGGGACGCGGGTCAAACGATCGCCGGTCAGTTCGCCGACCGCTCGCGTGAATGCGGGAGCCGTCACCACCTTATGCAACCCGCGTGGATGCGTTGCGGCGATTTGCGCGCGAATGTCGTGCAGGTCGGCGGTCGTCGGCATGTACATGCCACCTCCCATCCACACCCAGCCTGGGGCGATCTCGAAGTACAGGCCCGCGCCTTCTCCCTTCGGCACGCCGCGCAGCGGAAAGCGCGCGGCCACGTGCGTTTTGTACGGACTCTTGTCGCTGCTGAACCGCGTGTCGCGGTAGATGCGGAACAGCGAGATCTTTGGTTCGGCAATCAGCTCCGGCGCGAACGATCGCAAGTCGATCGCGAGCCGCTCGAGGAGCGACACCATCGGTGCGCGCACGTGCGTCTCGTAGTCGTCCTTGCGCGGCTGGAACCATTCACGCCGGTTGTTGCGCTTGAGCGCGCGTAAAAATGAAAGTGTCTTGGTCGTAAACGGCGAGGTCACGTTCCGGATCATACATTTCGCCGTTAAGATGGATTCCTGAATGGCAGAGCGCAAGTCCCGAAAGTCCGATCCCTCGCTCTTCGATCTCCCCGACGAGGCATCGCCGCCACCACCGACCGGTGGATCGTCCGACGCGGTTCCGTTGCACGAAGCGGCGCAGAGCCGCTACTTGAACTACGCGCTGTCGGTGATCACTTCGCGTGCGCTCCCCGACGTTCGCGACGGGCTCAAGCCCGTGCAGCGCCGCATCCTCTTCACGATGTGGCAGCAGAACCTGACGGCCGACGCCAAGCACCGCAAGTGCGCGAAGGTCGTCGGCGACGTGATGGGCAACTACCACCCACACGGCGATGTCGCTCTCTACGAGACGCTGGTGCGCATGGCGCAGCCGTTCTCGTTGCGCTATCCGCTGGTCGACGGCTCCGGCAACTTTGGCTCGCTCGACGGCGACAGCGCCGCGGCGATGCGCTACACCGAGTGCCGCCTGGCTCGCATTTCCGACGAGCTGCTCACCGAGATCGATCAGAAAACGGTTCACTTCCGACCGAATTACGACGGCACGAAGACCGAGCCAGTCGTATTGCCGGCGCGGATCCCGAATCTGCTGATCAACGGCACGACCGGTATCGCAGTCGGCATGGCGACCAACATCCCGCCGCACAACCTCGGCGAGGTCTGCACAGCGCTGATCAAGCTGCTCGACAACCCCGACCTGAGTACCGCGCAACTGTGCCGCTACGTCAAAGGTCCGGACTTCCCAACCGGTGGGCAGATCCTCAACTCCGTCGAGGAGCTCAAGGAGATCTACAAGGCAGGCTCAGGCACGGTGCGTCTGCGCGCGACGTGGGATGAAGGCCCTGAGACGCGCAGCACGCAGACGATCTACATCGAGAGCATTCCGTATTCGGTCAACAAAGCCGCACTCGTCGAGCGGATCGCTGAAGTGGTCCTCTCGCGCAAGTTGCCGCCGCTCCTCGATGTGAAAGACGTCTCCACTGACGATGTACGGATTGCGCTCGAGCTGAAGCGCGACGCCGACCCGAAGATGGTGATGGCGTATCTGTTCAAGAACACGCCGCTCCAGACCAACGTCATCGTCAACCTGACGTGCCTGATCCCGACTGAGAACGCCGAAGTCGGACGGCCCGAGCGCCTCGATCTGAAATCGATCCTGCACTATTTCCTGCACTTCCGCCTGGAAGTCGTGACCAGCCGGCTCGAACACGAGCTCGAAGGCCTCAACAAGCGGATGCACATCCTCGAAGGCTTCGAGAAAGTCTTCGATGCCCTCGACGAGATCATCAAGATCATCCGCAAATCCGACGGCAAGGCCGACGCCGCCTCAAAGATCATCAAACGGTTCGAGCTGGACGCGGAGCAGACGGACGCGATCCTCGAGCTGAAGCTGTATCGCCTGGCCCGGCTCGAGATTCTCGTCATTCAGAACGAGCTCGCCGACAAGCGCAAGCGCGCGCGACAAATCTCGGGACTGCTCAAGGACGAGGACGGACGTTGGAAGGTCGTCCGAGACGAGATCGAAGAGATTCAGACCAACTACGCCAAGAACGACAAGCGCCGCACGCTGATCGAGTCCGAAGAGGAGGTCTCCTTCAGCGCCGACGACTTCATCGTTGAAGAAGACAACGTCGTGATCGTCTCGCGCGATGGATGGGTGAAGCGGCAGAAGGAAGTGCGCGATCTCTCGACGACGCGACTGCGTGAGGGCGATTCGGTTCTTGCAGTGCTGCCGGGCAGCACACGTGCGAGCGTCGTGTTCTTCTCGAACTTCGGCGCGGCATACACGTCGCGCATCATCGACGTGCCGGCGTCAACCGGATACGGCGAGCCGGTGCAGAAGCTGTTCAAGCTGCGCGACGGCGAGCGCGTCATCGCGGCGCTGAGTCTCGACCCGCGCGTGGCGGGCGAGATCACGCCGAAAAAGGAAGGCGCGGTTCCGAAGGTACATGCGATTGCCGTGACGAGCGACGGGTACAGCCTGCGCTTCGGCCTCGACGGGTTCGTCGAGCCAAGCACGCGCGCCGGTCGGCGCTTTGCGCGCCCGTCCGACGGAGTCGAGGTTCTCGGGGTCGCAAAGATCAGCGGCGACGAGATCATCATTGCGGCGACCGAGGAAGCGCGCGCCATCCTGTGCCGTGCCGACGAAGTGAACTATCTCTCGGGCCCGGGCAAGGGTGTGATCCTGATCAAACTGTCCGACAAGGACAAGGTGCTCGGGTTCATCGCCTCCACCGGCGACCGCGACATCATGCGCGTCGAGACGACGCGCGGCGCGGAGCAGACGATCAGCACGACGAAATACGAGGTCACCGGCCGCGGCGGCAAGGGACGCGAACTGCTCCAGCGCGGTCAGTTCACGCGCGTGATCCCGCAGGACGTCGAAAACCCGCCGCCGCTCTCGGAATAGTCCGCCTGAAGGCGGACACTACGCCGGCCGATGTAGTGTCCGGCTTTAGCCGGACCGTATAGAATCACGCCGCAGTGCCCCTCGAGCGCGGAACGCGCCTCGGCCCCTACGAAATCGAAGCGGTGCTCGGTGCCGGCGGCATGGGCGAGGTGTATCGCGCGCGCGATACGAAGTTAAAGCGCGATGTGGCGATCAAGATCCTTCCTGCCGCATTTGCACAGGACCCCGATCGCATCGCCCGCCTGCAGCGTGAGGCGGAAGTCCTCGCCACGCTCAATCATCCCAACATCGCCGCGGTGTATGGCTTCGAAGAATCGGCCGCCGCGACGGGCATCGTGCTCGAACTCATCGAAGGGCCGACGCTCGCGGATCGCATCGTCCATGGAGCGCTGCCGCTCGACGAGGCGCTGGCCATCGCGAGGCAGATCGCTGATGCGCTCGCCGCCGCTCACGACAAGAACGTCATTCATCGCGACCTGAAGCCCGCGAACATCAAGGTGCCGCCGGGCGGCAACGTGAAAGTGCTCGACTTCGGTCTGGCCAAGATCGCCGAGATCGAGCCGGCGCGACAATCGTCGCTGACGATGTCGCCGACGCTCGCTATGGAGGCGACGTCTGCCGGACTGATTCTCGGCACCGCTGGTTACATGAGCCCGGAACAAGCACGCGGCAAACTTGTGGATCGCCGCTCGGACATCTGGTCGTTCGGCTGCGTGCTCTACGAGATGCTGACCGGTCGTCCGGTGTTCGACACTGGCGAGACGGTCTCGGATGCAGTGGCCGCGATTCTCACGCGAGACCCGGACTGGAAGCGCTTGCCTGCGCATGTGCCCGATTCGATTCGGCGGCTGCTGCGCCGCTGTCTCGAGAAAGATCCCGATCGTCGTCTGCACCACATTGCGGATGCGCGACTCGAGATCGCCGATGCGATCAATGCGCCAGCCGTCGCGTCCGAACAGACAGTGCTGCAGGTCCCTCGCTCTCCGATCGGAATGCGCCTGCTGCCGTGGGCGGTCGCCGCGATGGCGCTGGGTGTCGCCGCGTTCGTATGGTGGACCTCGAGTGGAAGTCGCGGCCCCGATCCGGCTCCGGTCAGGCGACTGGAGTTGGCGCTGCCGACCGGTGTCGAGTTGTTCACGTCGAATCGGACGGTTGCCGTCTCGCCGGACGGCAGCCGGGTCGCGTTCGTCGGCGTCCGGTCAGGGACACGACAGGTGTATCTCCGCGCCCTCGATCAGCTCGAGTCGGCGCCTCTTCAGGGTTCCGACAGCGCCACCGTGTGCTTCTTCTCCCCCGATGGGCAATCGATTGGCGTTGTCACGAATACCGGCGTGATCAGGACGATCTCGCTGGCTGACGGCCTGGTGACCACGGTGACCGATGGTGCCAACTTCTTGTACGGTGCCGCATGGGGTGAGGACGACCGGATCGTCTTCGTTCGCGCGGGGACCTTGTGGCAGGTCGCTCGATCAGGGGGCACGGCGACCCAGTTGACGAAACTGGGTGGCGTGAAGGGGGACACGCTTCATGCGAATCCGGCCTTCCTGCCGGGCAGCAAGGCGTTGCTGTTCGCGGTGTCAGCGGGAGATCAGCGACGCATCGAGTCGCTGGTGCTCGCGACCGGCGAGCGACGCACGGTGATCGAGGGCGGGGCATTGCCGCTCTACGCCACGAGCGGGCATCTCGTGTTCGTTCGCAACGGCGAGCTGCTCGCCGCTCCGTTCAACGCCGATAGCCTCGAGGTCGTGGGTTCCGCGGCACAAGCGATCGAGAAGCTCCCGGCCCAGTTGCAAGGCATTCCGTCGATCGACATCTCGGCGTCGGGCACGGTCATCTACGCGCCAACGGCGGCAGTCAGCCGCCTCGTCTCAGTGTCGCGGCAAGGTGCCGAGCAGTCGCTGAATGACGTAGCCCGCAGTTACGCGAATCCGCGGCTGGCTCCGGACGGAAGCCGCGTGCTCGTTCAGGCTGGCGATCTGTGGATTCAGGATGTGACGCGTTCGAGCTTCACGCGCCTCACCCCACGGGATGCGGTGATCAACGCGTTTCCGATGTGGCTCCCGGATGGGCGTCGCGTCATTTACCGAAGTCCAAGCGGTTTGCGGATTCAGGATGCGGAGGGAAGCGGCGGCGGAGAACTCGTGACGGGCACCTCGGATTACGACTATCCGGCTGCACTGGCGCCCGATGGCGACACGCTCGTCTTCATGCGGAGTACCCAGGAGACCTCGTTCGACATCCTGATGCTGTCGCTGCGCAATCCCACGGAGATCCGGCCGTTGCTCAAGACGGCCGCGTACGAGGGTGGGGCACGGCTCTCGCCTGACGGCAGATGGCTGGTCTATGTTTCGAACGAATCAGGGCAGAACGACGTGTACCTGCGCGCGTTCCCGGCGGTGGATCGACGCTGGTCGATCTCAACGCAGGGCGGGACGCAGCCGCTGTGGAATCCGAATGGCAAGGAGATCTTCTACCGCAACGGCGACAAGATGATGGCGGTTGACGTAACCACCACTCCGCAAGTCAAGCTGTCCACGCCTCGGGTACTCTTCGAACAGCGATACGCGTACGGCGCGGGTATCACGATGGCGAACTACGACGTGACGCAGGATGGCCAGCGGTTCATCATGGTGAAGGACGAATCGGGTGCCGCGCGGCTGAACGTCATCCTCAATTGGTTGTCCGAGCTCAGGCGAGTGGCGCCCGCTACCGGCCGGTGAATGTCGCCTGTCCTTTGAAGACCGACTCGATCGCCGCAGCGGCGCACTTCTCGCCGTCGCCGCTCGACACGCCCATCGCTCCGATGACTTCACCGTTGAGGACGATGGGCAGCGCGCCCGGCTGCGGAAAGTCGTTCATGAACGTCGGCGCGAGATTCTCTCCGCTCTTCACCAGCTTGTTCGTCTCTGACGTCGGCCGCCGCCACCGCAGTGCGGACCGCGCCTTGAGCAGCGCGGTTTCGATCGCATTCGCCGCTGCACCTTCCATGGCGTGCGACTCGAGGACGTTGCCGCCCCAGTCGATGATCGCCATCGCGAGAACCAGCTTGTTCTTCTCAGCCCACGCAGTGCACGCGTCAGCCAGCGCGCGTGCTCCGGCACTCGAGACGATCGTGATCTGACGAGTCGTGGCAGGCGGACCGGAAGCTCCGCCTCGACGCCCGTCCGATTGAGCCGAGGCGGTGCTGGCACAGATGGAAACGAGAAGGAAGGAAAGCGCGAGCAGACGCATGTGACCCTCCGTGCGGGTCCGCCTGAAGGCGGACCGACTTCTGCTGTGGTGTCCGGCTTCAGCCGGACGTTTTCGGAACCGCCATCCCTTTGAACGTGAGCTTCTGCAGACCCGCAGTTGTTCCGGCGATGTAGAGATTGCCCTTCGAATCCACCGCGATCTGATGACCGCCGCCGATCATGCCAGGCACCTTGATGCTGCCGACGATCTCCAGCGATCGTCGATCCACGATCGCGATGTCCATGCCGTTGCCGACATAGAGGAACTGCTGCACGGGATCCTGCGAGAGCGCGAGGTTGCGCGCGAACTGCGTGTCCGTCTTCACCAGTTGCTTGACGAACGTGCCATTCGGCGTGAACGCCTGGATGCGCCGGTTCTCGCGATCGGCGACATAGACCATGCCGTCGTTCGCAACGCGCACCGCGTGGACGATGCTGAATTGTGCGGGCCCTTGACCGGCGGGGAATGTCTTCGGCGTCACCACCTCACAGTGGTCATCGTCCAGGGGTTTGTTGCCGAAGGCGCCCCACATGCGCTTGAAGGCGCCGGTGTCGGCGTCGAAGACGATCAGGCGGTGGTTGCCGTAGCCGTCGGCGACGTACACCTCGTTGGTCGCTGCATGGACCCAGACGTCAGCAGCGCGATGGACGTTGCGCGTGTCAGCGTTGCCCTTGCTCGCATTGCTTTCGCCGATGCGCATCGCGAGCTTGCCGTCGCCGGTGAGCTTTAGGATCTGATCGTCGTTGACGGGCTTCAGGCCGGCGATGCCATTGGTGGGGCAGTTGTTCCCGGTGATCCAGACGAAGCCTTTCGCATCGACGTGGATGCCGTGCTCTCGCTGGGGCCACTGGGTTCCGACGTCCTCACCGCCCCACGCCTTGATGAACTTGCCGGTCGTGTCGAACACGACCACCGGTGGCGCTGCTGTCTCTCCGACTTTCACCGTGCGCGGCCGATGCAGGAGCCACACGTTGTCTTTGTCATCGACCGCGAAACTCGAGGCGTCGCCGAGCTTCCACTGCGGCGGCACCTTCGGCCACGCCTTGTCCACCTCAAACTCGGGAAGGCTTCGCGATAGCGTTTGTGCGTCAGTGACGATGTGACCGCCGAACGCCACTGCGGCGGCGACCACGAATCCGGCGAGAAGGGCTCGAGCCACGGGTGTGCGCCTCTGCGTATGAATGAACGCGGATTATACGCCCGAGGCAATGTCGCGGCGCTATTCCCCCCAGCGCAGCACTTCCAGACGCACACGCGTGCGGCCCCGACGGACGAAGCCGAGGCTCTCTGCCGCGCCCGACGATACGTCTATCAGGACGCCCTCCGAGCGTGGACCTTTGGCCGGTCCGCGGTCGACGACGCGCACGACGACCTGCCGTTTATTGGCCAGATTCGTAACCCGAACGACGGTTCCGAATGGATAACTCGGGTGGGCGGCGACCATGGAGGTCTTGTCGAAGGCGATCCCACTCGCCGTCCGCTTCCCCTCGAATCCAGGGCCGTAAAAGGACGCGAGACCCTGTTTCACCTCGAGAATCTTGCGCGGTTCCGTGCGAACCGCCGGCGGTTCTGCGGGTGCAGCCGTCGGCGGCACCGCCCGGGCTGCGCAGGCAGAGATCACCACCATCGGCAAAAGCGCCAGGCCGACACGGCTCATGACCTTGATCTGAGGCAATTACCTGGCCAAATCGCTTCAGATCACACCTCGGCTGCCTCGACCTCGAATGGCTCACTGATGCGCCCGAGCGTTCCGCGGCCGAACCGGCCCGCCATCCGCTCGAGCCGAAGAAACACTTGTGCCGTGATGAACGCATCGCCACTGGCCGTATGGCGATCGTGTGGAATGACACCGAAGAGCGCGCAGAGTCCATCGAGCGTGAATTGCCGGATCGGCGGACGGCCAGCGAACGCACCACCACGTTCCAGGTGCAGCGTGAGATCCATCGTGTCGAGGCTGCGATTCGCGAGCGTGATGCCCCAATGCCGTTCGAGTGCGGCGTCGATGGTGGCGATGTCATGGCCGATGTGATGGCCGACGATCACGCCGTCCTTGAGATAGTCGAGGAACTGCTCGAGCGCCACTGCTTCGTCGACACCGCGCAGGCTCTGATCCCGCGTCACACCATGAACAGTGACAGCTTCGGTATTGCGTTCGATCCTGATCAGCGCGTCGAACGAGTCCTCGACGAGAATCTCGGAATTCTGCACGGCGACGGCGCCGATGGTGATGAGACGATCAACGCGCGGATTCAGTCCCGTGGTTTCCGAGTCGAGCACAACGAATCGCACCGACTCGATCGGCGTCTCTTCCGTCCACGTGCGGTCAAAGCAGCTGCGGTATCGGACTGCGAAGGATGGCAGCGTCACAGACGCTCGATCCATTCGCGGTTACCCGTGAATTCGATCAAACGGAGGATCGCGCGGAAACCGCCTTTCAAAAGGTGACGATCGTGGCGACTCAGGAGGGCTGGCGGCAATTCACCACCTGATGTCCCCTGGCCGATGCCCACGCGCCCCTGCTGCCACAGCATCACGCGAAGGGCGTCGGACGCCTCGCGAAAGATCGCTTCGTCAGCCGGAAGCAACGTTCGAGCGGCCGCAAATCGTTCGAGCGTCGATCGACCGAGCGTCGTCCCGCCGGCGATACCGAAGACGCGTCCGACGTCCACCAACGGTTGGAGCGCACTGTGACCGAGTTGGAACGTCGCGTGACGCTCGCCCCCGCGGTCGATCACGGCATCCTGGTAGAAGGTGAGCGGCGGAAGGCTGGCCAGACAGTCGTTGGCGAGGACGTGCACGAAGTCGCGATCGACGGCGCTGGTGACCGCAGATTCGACGCACGCCCAGAGCGTGCGATCGCCGCCGATCGCGCGGAGGTCAAACAGCGTTCGCGCGCGATACATCTGCTGACGCACAGGATCCAGAATCCATCCACGGAAGCGAGCCTGCCACTCGTCAACGGTCGCGATGTAGAAGGCCGGGTCGAATGACGACTCCGTGTCCGGCAGATAGTCGCATTGCCGCAGCAGGTCCGATACGCACGGGAAGCCTGTGGCGGCAGTTGCGCATGCCGCGGCGTCTGCCGCGATCGCCACGAGTTGTGGTGCGACCGCAGTCAGCGATTCTCCGCGGCCAGAGGCGCCGCTCATGCACCAACACACTGCGGCATGCTCGAGTCCGGCCAGCGCAAGCACGCGAGTCACGATCGCGACGTCCACCAAGTGGGCAAGTCGCGCGAGCCACTCAACCGACGTCGCATCGGTCAGGTGTGCCAGCGTGAACGCGCGCGCGCGCCGATTGAGCGCCCGCAATTCCGCCGTTGTTCTGGCTGCGTGGATTCCGCGGACGATCGTCGAGGGCTGCTCACCAAACAGCTGACCGAGGTCGGCGGCGGTGACGATGGCCTGCAGACCGCCGTCGGCGGCGGCATTGGTCGTGATCGCCAGCGCACTGACTCGCGATCCCTCCATCGCGAGCACCGCATCGGCGACCGATGTGTCCGGCGCGACGACGGTCGGCGGTCCGGTCACGATCCGCTCGACCGGTTGCTCGACGTCTCCGTCTCCCTGTGCGAGCCAGTGCAGCAGCGAATCGATGGTCACGACGCCGCGGATGCGCTTCGAGGAATCAACGACGGCGAGTGCGTCTGACGATGTGTTGAGGATCTGACGCGCCGCCTCTCGAATGCTGATCTCGGGACCGCAGGTCTCGGGCGGATGTACACCGGCCAGGTGATGGAGGAACGTCTGCTGCGGTGCGCGATGCTCTCCTGCCGGCTGATAGTCGGCAGTGACGCGGCCTTCGGCGGCCACATACTGCGCCGCCGTCGGGTACTTCATGACGCAGGCGTCGAAGTCGTCCTGCGGGAATGCATACACGACGACATCGCTCTCCGCGCGGACCGAGCACAGACAATTCGGCGCGTCGTTGTAACGCTCGACGCCGAGCATGTCGCCGGCGCCGCGCACGTCGCGCAGCCTCGCCTCGCCGGCCTCGTCCCACAGCGACACCGTGCCCTGCTGGATCACGAACAGCTGCACGCGATGGGGCTCGCCCTGCCACAGAAGGTATTGGTTGGGTTCGTAGAACCTGACTCGTCCTCGCGCGGCCAGCTCGAGGAGATCCGTATCGTCTATGGCGTTGAAGGGCGGATGTCGTTTCAGGAAGTCGGCGACGCGATAGCTGATGGCGGCGGTTTCCACGTGGGCGCCATTGTGCATCCGCGGGACAGTCGAACTGTAGACGCAGGATTGTCGGGATCCTCGCAATGTCTGACAGGAATGTCTGAGTCGCGGTAAAGCCCTGTATAATCGTGGAGACGGCTGCCCCGATTGCGCGGCCGAGAGATTAGCGCACGTTCGAGAGACAGCAAGACTCCTTTTGGTCCTCGGACACGCACACCCACAGAACACCTTTCATGACCCACACCGACACACGTAGTACCCGCATTGCCGTTTTCATCGACTTCGACAACGTAGAAATCGGCGTCAAGAGCACGATCGGCGGCCAGTTCGACATTGGCCTCGTGCTCGAAGCCATCAAGGAACGCGGCGAGATTGTCACCAAGATCGCCTACAGCGACTGGAAACGCGTCGGCGACTACAGTCGCCTGCTCACACAACACGCCATCCGCATGGTCCAGCGCAACATGACGCCCGGCGGCGACAAGAACGGCGCCGACATCACCATGGCCCTCGACGCCCTCGAGATGTGCTTCACCCACGATCACATCAATGCCTTCGTCATCGTCGGCGGCGACAGCGACTTCATCTCCCTCGTCGAGAAGCTCAAACAATACGGCCGCAAGGTCATCGTCGTCGGTGGACGTCAGTTCACCAGCGTGACGATGCAGAAGAACTGTCACGAGTTCATCGCCTACGAGAATCTCGTTCGCAGCACCCCGCGTCAGTCCGATCGCGGCGGCCGGCCAGTTGGCTCGAGC
>Ga0065712_10000178_pt1 | contig 26208 bp, 22 predicted proteins | sample MisRhiReplicate1_FD_59099 | JGI IMG/M metagenome (GOLD analysis project Ga0065712, IMG submission 59099) | Miscanthus rhizosphere microbial communities from Kellogg Biological Station, MSU, sample Rhizosphere Soil Replicate 1: eDNA_1 v3... | ecosystem: Host-associated > Plants > Roots >...
GTGCCGCAAGTATCTGTAAGTACAGCAGAAATTTTTTCAGATCCGCTGTTGACACGTAACACTCCTCCCATTAAAGTGCGCCCCGTTCCCAAGGGAAACAGTCGAAATGACTGCTTACCGGTTGTAGCAAGGCGTTATCCAGCTGTACGTAACGCTTTGAATTTGTTAGGTAATTTTACCGAAGCAAAATTAACCGGAACTGGAAGTTGTGTGTTTGGGGCCTTCCCAAACAAAGCTGAAGCTGATAAAGTCTCGGCCCTTCTTACAGAGACCCTTACAGGGTTTGTCGCGAAAGGAAGTAACATTTCGATGTTGCATCGCAAGCTTCAAAATCTGTAGCAGGAATTGAGTGCAAGGCACTCGATTGATTCAATACAGGGGCGTCGCCAAGCGGTAAGGCAGCAGGTTTTGATCCTGCCATGCGTTGGTTCGAATCCAGCCGCCCCTGCCATTTTCTATACTCATCCAGGTTACCCTCAGCCTCTAGGTACTGCGCGTGTCCAAGATGATGGTCTTTACGGGGAATGCTAACCCCGATCTCGCTCGGCGTGTAGTACGTCAGCTGCATATCCCACTGGGTGATGTTTCTGTTGGTAAGTTCTCCGACGGCGAAATCAGCACTGAGATTAATGAAAACGTCCGCGGTAAAGACGTCTTCATCATTCAGCCGACCTGCGCTCCGACAAATGACAACCTGATGGAACTCGTCGTGATGGCTGATGCCTTCCGCCGCTCCTCAGCGTCCCGAATCACTGCTGTGATTCCCTACTTTGGTTATGCCCGTCAGGACCGCCGTCCGCGTTCCGCACGTGTGGCTATCAGCGCGAAAGTCGTCGCCGATATGCTGACCGTGGTGGGTATCGATCGTGTTCTCACGGTTGATCTTCATGCTGACCAGATCCAGGGTTTCTTCGATATTCCGGTAGATAACATCTACGGCTCCCCCGTTCTGGTGGATGACATCGAAGACCAGCGCTTTGAAAACCTGATGATCGTTTCCCCGGATATCGGCGGCGTCGTGCGTGCACGAGCAGTGGCCAAATCCCTGGGCGTCGATCTCGGGATCATCGACAAACGCCGAGAGAAAGCCAATCACTCCGAAGTGATGCATATCATCGGTGATGTCGAAGGGCGTACCTGTATTCTGGTCGATGACATGGTCGACACCGCCGGCACCCTGTGCCACGCGGCCAAGGCCCTGAAAGAGCATGGCGCTGCCAAGGTCTTTGCCTACTGCACACACCCTGTGCTGTCGGGTCGGGCGATCGAAAACATTGAAAATTCCGTGCTGGACGAACTGGTGGTGACGAACACCATCCCGTTGTCCGCTGCAGCACAAGCCTGTAGCCGTATCCGCCAACTGGATATTGCACCGGTAGTCGCCGAAGCGGTTCGCCGCATCAGCAACGAAGAATCGATCAGCGCGATGTTCCGCTAAGGGTTCTCCCTAAGCCTGCATTTCGTCGACGAAAAGCGCCCCGCCCTGGCATTCGGTCAGGGCGGGGCTTTTTTGCCCATATCGCTCTGGCGCTGGTCGCAAACGCCATTGTGAATGTGGTTATTTTGGAGAAACAACATGAACGATTTTACTCTGAATGCTGAACAGCGTTCCGACCTGGGGAAAGGTGCGAGCCGCCGCCTGCGTCGTCTCGCTAGCCTGGTTCCAGCTGTTGTCTACGGTGGCGACAAAGCCCCTGAGTCCATCAGCATGCTGGCCAAGGAAGTTGCAAAACTGCTCGAAAACGAAGCTGCTTTCAGCCACGTTATCGAACTGAACGTTGCTGGTAAGAAGCAAAACGTTCTGATCAAGGCTCTGCAGCGTCACCCGGCCAAAGGCCACGTGATGCACGCTGACTTCGTGCGCGTTATCGCTGGTCAGAAACTGACCGCTATCGTGCCGATCCACTTCATCAACGAAGAAGCTCCGGTCAAGAAAGGCGGCGAGATCTCGCACACTACCACTGAACTGGAAGTGACCTGCCTGCCGAAAGACCTGCCTGAGTTCATCGAAGTTGACCTGGGCTCGCTGGAAATCGGTTCGAACGTTCACCTGTCCGAGCTGAAAGCCCCTAAAGGCGTTGAGTTCGTCGCTTTGGCACACGGTACCGACCTGGCAATCGCCAACGTCCACGCACCGCGTATCGTCAAAGACGAAGAAGAAGGCGAAGCAGAAGAAGGCGCTGCAGAGTAATTTCATTACTGTGCAGAGTCGGAGTTGCTCAGGAAACATCGCGAGCGATAGCAGGCAAAGCGGGCGGAATCGCGGAGTTTACATCATGGTAAATGAGCACTTTTCGTCCACGTTGCCGCTGTCATCAGCGGCTTGACCACAACTCCAAAGGAAGGGCCCCTGTCGTGACCGCCATACAACTGATCGTTGGCCTGGGAAATCCAGGCGCTGAATACGAACAGACCCGGCATAACGCAGGGGCTCTTTTCGTTGAGCGTATAGCTGCGGCGCAACGAGTCAATCTCGTTCCCGAGCGCAAATTCTTTGGCCTGACCGGACGCTTCTCGCATCAGGGTCAGGATGTTCGTCTGTTGATCCCCACCACGTACATGAACCGCAGCGGCCAGGCCGTGGCGGCACTCGCCGGTTTCTATCGCATTCCGGTCGACTCGATTCTGGTGGCGCACGATGAACTCGATCTGCCTCCGGGCGTTGCCAAACTCAAAGTGGGCGGCGGCCATGGCGGTCATAACGGACTGCGCGACATCATTGCGCAGCTCGGTAATCAGAACACTTTTCATCGCTTGCGGCTTGGCATCGGCCACCCGGGCGATGCCAGCAAGGTGTCGGGCTTTGTTCTGGGTCGAGCGCCGCGCGCCGAACAGGAAAAGCTGGACGCCAGTATCGACTTTGCCCTCGGCGTGCTGCCGGATATCTTCGCCGGTGAATGGAACCGGGCGATGAAAAACCTGCACAGCCAGAAGGCCTGACATCACTCGAGGGGAAACACCATGGGATTCAATTGCGGCATCGTCGGCCTGCCTAACGTCGGCAAGTCCACCCTGTTCAACGCCCTGACCAAATCCGGTATCGCGGCCGAGAACTTCCCCTTCTGCACCATCGAGCCGAACAGCGGCATCGTGCCGATGCCGGATCCACGCCTTGCCGCGCTGGCCGCGATCGTGAACCCGAAGCGCATCCTGCCGACCACCATGGAATTCGTCGACATCGCGGGCCTCGTTGCCGGCGCCTCGAAGGGTGAAGGCCTGGGCAACAAGTTCTTGGCCAACATTCGCGAAACCGACGCCATCGCTCACGTGGTGCGCTGCTTCGAAGACGAGAACGTGATTCACGTCTCCAACAGTGTCGACCCCAAGCGTGATATCGAGATCATCGACCTCGAACTGATCTTCGCTGACCTCGACAGCTGCGAAAAGCAACTGCAGAAAGTCACCCGCAACGCCAAGGGCGGCGACAAGGACGCAGTTGTCCAGAAGGGCCTGCTCGAGCAATTGATCAGCCACTTCACCGAAGGCAAGCCAGCACGCAGCCTGATGAAGTCCATGAGCAATGACGAGAAAGCCGTCATTCGTGGCTTCCACCTGCTGACCACCAAGCCGGTCATGTACATCGCCAACGTCGCGGAAGACGGTTTCGAGAACAACCCGCTGCTGGACGTGGTTCGCGCCATCGCCGAAGAAGAAGGCGCAATGCTGGTGCCGGTCTGCAACAAGATCGAAGCGGAAATCGCCGAACTGGATGACGGCGAAGAGAAAGACATGTTCCTCGAAGCCCTGGGCCTCGAAGAACCCGGCCTCAACCGTGTGATTCGCGCAGGCTACGAAATGCTCCACCTGCAGACCTACTTCACCGCCGGTGTCGAAGAAGTCCGCGCCTGGACCGTCCGCGTCGGTGCTACCGCACCTCAGGCTGCCGGCGTGATCCACACCGACTTCGAAAAAGGCTTCATCCGTGCCGAGTGCGTCGCCTACGACGACTTCATCCAGTACAAAGGTGAAGGCGGTGCGAAGGAAGCAGGCAAATGGCGCCTGGAAGGCAAGGACTACATCGTCAAGGACGGTGACGTGCTGCACTTCCGTTTCAACGTCTGAATGGTCGGAAATGCACCGTCTCCGGTGATGAATATCTGAAATCAAAAGCCCCGTTGATCGGGGCTTTTGTTTTTTCAAGACACCCAAAACGGCGGTGTGATGGGCTGACGTCATTCATCGGACAGGAACTCTTGTGCCTGATTCTGGGCAACACTGTTATTGACGGCCAGCCTCTCGCCCGGCCATTCGGCACGCCCGCAAAGCAACCGACTTTTGCTGTAAAAATTGCTTGCCTTGAAGGCACCCCGCGCACAAGTGGTTGGATCACCGCCCAACAACCCGGGTAAACAGGCCGAGAAATTAAAAGGGGCTATAGGCAATATCTACAGACGCTTCTGGATCCGGGATCGTTTCAAGACGGCCGACCTTTACACATTGATAGCGCAGGGTTGCGACTTTTATGTGTGCAGATTTTCCCAAGGTTGCCGTTCTGTTGGCTGCCTACAACGGCATGCCATGGCTGGAAGAACAGCTAGACACCCTCCAGAAACAGAGAGCGGTGGCGTTAAGCATATTCATCAGCGTTGACGCCTCCAGCGACGACACCGAGGCATGGTGTGCGACTTACGCCCAGCAAAATGCAAACACTACTCTGCTCGCGCCAGCCGGCCCGTTCGGTGCGGCGGCTGGCAACTTTTTCCGACTGATTCGCGATGTGGATTTCTCCGGTTTCGACTATGTAGCGTTTTCCGACCAGGACGATCTCTGGCATCCGGACAAACTTCATCGCGCCGTTTCTACACTGAAATCAAGCGATCACGATGCCTATTCCAGCAATGTCATCGCCTTTTGGCCCAATGGGCGACGCCAACTGCTGGACAAGGCGCAACCTCAAGTACGCTGGGACTATCTGTTCGAAGCCGCCGGACCAGGCTGTACCTACGTCATTACGCGCCGACTGGCGAGCGCGTTGAAGGCCTCTGTGCGCGCTCAATGGGAATTGATAACGCGCCTGGATCTCCACGATTGGTACTGCTACGCATTCGCCCGCGCACATGGCTTGAGATGGTTCATTGACCCTGTACCGGGTCTGGACTATCGACAACACGACCATAACCAGATCGGCGCGAACACCGGGCTCGCATCTTTCAAGGCCAGGTTTGACCGAATCATGGACAACTGGTGGCCCGAACAGGTGATGCTAATCCGCCACTTGGCCGGTAACGGCCCGATGCTCACAGGAAAAAAATCCAAACGTCTTTGGTTTCTTGCTTTGATCCCCAAAGCCGCACAGTGCCGCCGACGCACACGTGACAAGTTCCTGTTTGTGATTGTCTGCCTTGTAATCGCCCTGAAACGGCGAGCCTGACGAAATACGCCGCAGGCAGGCGCTGCTAGAGCTTTCGCAAACAAACCGCCAAAAACAGGCTCAGGTTGCCCTGTGCGGTCTGTCGGTACACCCCTGCGTCACGAAACGCCCCTATTCGTTTGAGAAAGCCCGACCTGCGGCAATTTTCAAAACAATTCAGTACGTATCGATTCTCATCAGTCAGCAGATGCTCGAGCCGGTGCAGGATCGACAGATTCGAATCATTCCACCGCATGAAGCGTCCCGACAGCATTTTATGAATACGCATGATCCGATCGCGAGCACTCGTATTGGCGCCGATCAGGTTTGCGCCATGCTGACGGTAATCAAGACTCGGCGCAGCGTCATATATCACTTGCCCGCCAGAACCGGTCACCAGCAGATACATCAGCCAGTCATGAGCGACCACAGGAACATCCTCGGACAGGTGCAACACCCTATCGCGAGCAGCCTGATTAATGAGCATCGTGTTGGCGCCAGCAAGACTTTGAACCAGTGCATTACGAAAAGAGGGTGGTTTCTTGAAGAGCGGCGACAGGCCTATCACCTGGCGCCGGGCATTGGTCAGGCGGGTTCTGGAGCAATAAAGCGCAGGGGAGTGATCGCCGACGGCCTCAAGGCAGTTGACGCTTCGGCTCAGCTTGTCGCTGAACCACACATCATCCTGGTCACTGAATGCGAAATAGTCGGCGTTCAGCTCAGCCCGCTGAACGAGAGCGATAAAGTTTGCCGCAAAGCCTCTGCAGGGTCCTTTGAACACAGTCAGCCGATCATTACCCCAACGACGCTGGTATTCAGCGAGGATTTCATGCGTCTGGTCAGTTGATGCATCGTCGGAAACGTAGAGCGCCCAGTTGGAAAAAGTCTGCGCAACAAATGAATCGAGCTGCTCCCGAAGATACGTAGCACCGTTGTAGGTACACATCAGGATCGCCACGTGTGGCATGTGCTCGGTCGAGGCGGGAACGTAGTCCCCTGACGGGGCAGCGTCGTCCGTCATGGGATTCTCGATCCTTTGCGCGTTGCGCAGTCACCAGCAAGACCTTTGCATTATGGTGACCGGGACAGTTCGCCGCCAACCGCTCCGGACTACCGACGCCCCCGCCCGTCGCGAGCGGTGTGCGAATCAATCATCAAGGATCGGTCTCAAGGATGCCTACCCCTCACCCCAACCGAAACCGCGCCGTATTCCCACTCAACGCCTGGCTCCCCTGACTCAACGTATCCGCCGCCCGGTTCACCGCTCGAGCGCCTTCAAGCAAGCGGCCCGCGGCCTGATCGACCTGCTGGATATTGCTGCTGACTTCGTCTGCCGTGGACGCCTGCTCCTCGACCGCTGTGGATATCTGCACCAGCGTGTCAGTCACGCCCTGCACTGCCGTGGCGATCTCGCCCAGTCGCTCGCCGAGGCCTGTGACCGAACGCGCGTCATTGACTGCCTGCCCACACGCAGCCTCCATCAGATTGACCGCCTGGGTAACCGTCGCGCGCAGGCTGTCGACGGTCCCGGCAATCTGCGCCGTAGAGGCCTGGGTGCGCTGCGACAGACTGCGCACTTCGTCAGCGACAACTGCGAAGCCACGTCCCTGCTCGCCCGCTCGCGCAGCCTCGATCGCTGCGTTGAGCGCCAGCAGGTTGGTTTGTTCGGCAATGCCGCGGATGGCGTCCACCACGGACTGAATCTGCTGGCCCTGCTCGCTGACACGACCAAGCGCGGCGGCGGTGTCGGTCAGGCGTTGGTTAAGTTGCTGAATGCTGTCAGTGGTGCGCTGACTGTCCTGGCTGCTTTGTTCGGCTATCTGGCGTGTGTGTCGCGCGCTGGCAGAAGCTTGCTCGCAGCTTCTGGCCACGCCTTGGGAAGTGGCTGCCAGTTCGGTTGCCGCGGCAGCGATCTGGCTGATCTGCTGTTGCTGGTCTTCAACCTCGGTAAGCGTTCCGCTGGATTGAGCATTGAGCGTCAGTACCGCATCACCGACGCGCACGGTTTCCTGATTGACGCCCAGCAGGCTGGTGCGCAACTGGACGACTGCGACGTTCAGCGCGCGGCTGATGGCTGCAAGCTCGTCGCGTCCTTGAACCGGAACCTCCACGCAGAGATTACCGTCCCGCAGCGACTCGGCCAGTGTGGTAATGCCGCTGGCACTGCTCCGAATCGAGGCCTGCAGACACGCGAACAGATACATCGCCAGCAGCATCAGAACGCCGAACACCACCGCCAACGGAATGAATTCCATGTTGGACGCGTCGTGGTAGTAGTCGAGTCGGTCGTAGAGTGCCTTGAGCGAATGGTTACGGAAGTCACCCACGCTTTTTGTCAGCGTATCGATGCTGCGCTCGAACTCCTGCGGCTTCAGCTTGATGGTCCCACCAAACACGCCTTCATCAAGTACTTTCAGCTCGGTGGTCAAGACCTGCGTGACCTGCGAATACTGGTCAGCCCAGGGCTGCATCTGCGCGGGCAGCTTGGACATCAGCAGAGCGCCCGCCTTGTGCATCTGGTCTTTCGCGTCGTCGATGCGGCTGCGCAGGTCGCGCATTTGCAAACGGCTCTGCAGGCTGAACTGGCCCGAGGCGACCGAGGTCTGGCCGATGCTGGACATGCGCCCGATACGCTCGATGAGGTCGGGCACCTGCTGCGTGGACAGTTGCATCAGCATGTAGGTCTCAAGCCACGGGTCGAGAATCAAACCACTGTCCATGGCGATCTGCTCGCGCAGCGCCTGAACGTTGCTCAGAGCGGTGGTGAAGCGATCATAGCCATCCGGCCACCAGCCGACGGTTCGCAGGGAAGCGGTGTCCATACCGGCGACTGAGGCCTGGAGTGTTTTGTACCGGTTCATTGTGTCGGCAGGCGCGCTTTCGGCGTTCAGGGCCGTACTGAGATTTTCGAGCGCCTTGGCGATGCGCGGATTGCCAGCATCGACGCTGGCCATGGCAGCTTTGGCTTCCGGAGTCGGCTCCTTGAGAATGTCAGCCGCTTTCCAGCGCGCAGCGTGGTCACGCTGGGCCGCCAGTTCGACGTTCAGGTCATCAAGGGCCAGCAGTTGCCGAACGCCCGACTGCTCCCCCGAAATCACCGCCAGTTTGTTCCGGTAATCGGTCGCGATCACCCACCCACTGCCTACCAGCGGCAACATGAACAGCAAAAACAAGAGCTGAAACTTGCGAGCAAACCCGAAATGCCCCATCAGGCGCATACCCGGCGACAGAATACTGTTCATGTCCAGCGACTCCCCGTGAACACCTCACGCTTTCAAAAAAAGCAGAGCGGTGTCTTTTTCGAAAAAACGATAGCAGCAAAATGCCATGCTATTGATTCAATGGCGATACACATCGCTTCACATTGGTACGAAAAGCGCGGATGCCTATTCTTTTTTGTGGCGAAAAGCCTCGTAATTGGCGTTTCACCAACCTTCAAGCAAGAACCGGACCGGGTCTGCGGCGTCCAAGGGTGCCTATATCCACAAATTATTCACTCTGAAAATCCGTCTGAAAAAGTAAACTTCATCCCAAACAGCCGAAGGCTTAGCCCACCCAATCGCCTATCCAGGGAGGCTCACCATGACCACACCGTTCTCTTCGCCACGCGTCGTCGCTCAGCCGTCCAGGCCCCAGTTGAGCAAAGAGCAGAAGAAATTCAATGCGCTGATGGAGAAGCTCGAAACCAAGCGTATGTTGCTTCAGCAGTGGCTTGAAGTCTGGACCACTTCCGAGCATATCTGGAACGCCGAGCTGCTTCCGCTGTTCATGCAGCAAGAAGAAAACGACCTGGATCGACTGCGCCTGCTTGACCAGGCGCATGATCAGTTCCGTTTGAGCAAGAAAGACCGCGCCACGCTGCAAGAGATCATCTTCGAACTCATCACAGGACTCATGGCTCAAGGGCGTGAGGACGAATTGAAACAGCTGTACCTCAAATACACCGGTAACGACTACGACGAAGATGAACGCGAGGCCGCCGAGCTGTTGCGCGCGTCACTGGAGGAAAAACTGGGAGTGGATCTGGGGGACGATGTCGATCTGAATTCGCCAGAAGACGTCATCCACCTTTTCGGTGAACACTTCAAAGCCGAGGACGAAGCCGCACAAGTCAATCGAGAACCGAAAAAGCCGTCCGCCAGCGACATCCGTCGCGAACGGGAACAGGCGGAGAGCAGCCAGTCGGTGCGCGAAATCTATCGCAAGCTGGCCAGCGCGCTGCATCCGGACCGCGAACAGGATGCCACCGAGCGAGACCGCAAGACGGCACTCATGCAAAGAGTCAACGACGCCTACGCCCGCAACGATCTGCTCGCGCTGCTTCAGATGCAGATGGAAATCGAGCAGATCGATCAGGAACACATCGACACCATCTCCGAGAAGCGCCTCAAGCACTTCAACCTGATACTGCGCGACCAGTTGACCGAACTCGAGGATGAGATTCACGACCGCAAGATGATGATCAGAGAACGGTTCCTGATGGAACCCGATACGGACATCCGACCCAAGACTGTGATTGCCAAGTGCACAAAGCGTGTTGACGTCGTTCGTGATCACGTCGGGCATCTGCGTGATGAGCTGACCCTGCTCACCGAGCCGAAAAGCCTGAAGGCCTGGCTGAAGCTCCAACGGGACCTGGCGGTGGACTACGACGACTTTGACGAATTCATGGACTTGAACGAGCCCGATCCATTCCGGGATCTGTACCGCTGAGAACCCCGAAAAAAGGGCTCCAGGAGAAAGCCACCACCTAACCGGTTGATCGTACGCAATTATTTTTCACACAGACGCTTGACACATATCCGTTCTGCGCGAATAATGCGCGCCACTTGGCTACATAGCTCAGTTGGTTAGAGCATAGCATTCATAATGCTGGGGTCCGGGGTTCAAGTCCCTGTGTAGCCACCAAGTTCAACAAGAAGCCCGCCTCGTGCGGGCTTTCTTGTTTCTGGGCGTCCTCGAATGCCACTTTCCGCCGAAAACCTATCGAAGCAACTCAATCAATAGCCAAAAACTAAATCTCTCGTTACATATTATTAATTAGTCCTCCTCTCCCCCCTGCCGTATGGTCTCGATCCTCAAGTGATGACTTATCGCCATCACCACTTGAACCTTCCGAAAATCCGAGCCCATATCATGAAAACACCTGTCCGCCTCGCTACCCGTATCGGTCTCGGCTTTGCCGCGATCGTGTCGCTGCTCGTTCTGATTACAGCCGTCGGCATACAGCGTGTCGGCGTCATCGATTCCACCCTGCAAGATGTCAGTGACAACGCGGCCAAAGTCCAGCGTTACGCCATCAATTTCCGTGGCAGTGTCCATAACCGGGCGATTGCCGTGCGCGATGCGGTGCTGGTGAATAACGACCGGGACCTTGCGTTTCATCTGGCCGAGGTGGCGAGTCTGGAGCAGGCCTATACCGACTCTGCGCAACCCATGGACCAGTTGATAGGCCACGCCGGGGTGACGCGTGAAGAGAAGGAGCTGCTGCGCGCTATCAAGGAAATCGAAGTGAAGACCCTCGCGTCCAGCAAAGCGGTGGTCGACTTGCGCCGGACTGGCGACATTGCGGGCGCTCAGGCGTTGTTGCTGAGTCGCGCCTCTGGTGATTACAGCGAATGGTTGAAGCGCATCAATGCGCTGATCGATTACGAAGAAGCCACGATCAAGGCTCAGCTCAATGAGGTGCAGACCACCGCCAGCCGGTTTTCCGGTCTGATGCTGCTGGCGACCGGTGCGGCCTTGCTGCTGAGTATCATCATGGCGACCGTGATTATTCGTTTCGTGAAATCCACGCTGGGCGCAGAACCTGTCGAGGTCGCCGAGGCGATCCGGCGGCTGGCTGCGGGCGACCTGCAGCAGACCATCATCACTGATTACCCCGACAGCGTCATGGGCGTTCTGAAAACCGCGCTCGCTCGGCTGGCTGACACCATTACTCAGGTACGCAAGGCGGCACAGGAGGTGAATCATTCCTCCAGCCAGCTCTCGGCGACCTCCACACGCAACAACGATCACATCAGTCTCCAGACCCGTGAGGCCGAACAGGTTGCGACGGCGATCAAGCAGATGGCGGCGTCAGTGAGTGAGGTGTCCAACTATGCCTCCAGAGCCGCAAACGCCACCCGTGAGGCCGACAACGAGGTCGAGAGCGGCAATCGTCTGGTTGCGGGCACCACTCAGGCAATCGAAGAGTTGGCCGTGACGCTGGGGCAGACCACCACAACGGTCGAGCAGGTCTCCAAGGACAGCGAGCAGATCGAGACGGTCATCGAGGTGATCAACTCCATCGCGTCGCAGACCAACCTGCTGGCCTTGAACGCAGCCATCGAAGCCGCCCGCGCCGGAGAGCACGGACGAGGCTTCGCGGTCGTGGCCGATGAGGTGCGCTCCCTGGCGACTCGCACTCAGGAATCGACTCAGGAAATTCGTGAGATGATCGGGCGCTTGCAGAGCGGAACCCAAGCCGCCGCACTCACCATGCGTGACTGCTGTGAGCGGGTGACCCAGACGGTTTCGCAGACTCGCGATGCCCAGAGCGCTCTGACGAGGATCAGTCAGGAAGTGGGTGCCATCAATAGCATGAACGCCCAGATCGCCAGCGCGGCGGTCCAGCAGAGCGCCGTAGCCGAAGACGTCGCGGTCAACATCACCCGCATTCACGACTCGACCGTCAAGTCCGCCAGCGGATCACTGCAGGTTGCGTCTGCCAGCAGGGAGCTGGAACAGTTGGCAGATCGACTTGCACAAAAGGTTGCCATTTTCAGAGTGGGCGGAGCCTGATGGTTTATGCTGTGACGTAACACATGAGCCTGGGCTGACTGTCGAGCACGACGCCAGCCTGGAGACTTATTGGCACACGCATTTATTTATCTGCAGCCCATGCCACGAATGGTGGCACTAAGACATCTCGAGCGCTGTCCTAATGGATTCGATGTGATGAACCCGGTGCCACATGCTCACTCCCGCCCTTGATCGCCCGACCCAGGAAGACTCGCAGACCCTTGCCGAAGTTGAGCGAACCATTGCCTGCGGAGTGGGCGCGCTGCGGTTCAGCCGTGAACTCGAACGACGCTACGAAGCAGACACCCTGCACCAACGGCGTCGGTTCATCACGGCGGTCGGCATCGGCGGCGGTCTGATCTACAACCTGTATCTGCTCAGCGACTGGCTGATGTTGCGCGACATGTTCTTCTACGTCGCGATCGGTCGGCTATGTGTTATCACCCCAATGTTCATCGCCTTGCTGTTGCTGATCCAGCGCATGACATCTCGCCGTGCACTGGAAACAACCGCAGCTCTCGGCACCGTGCTGTCCTCGCTGATGCCGATGGTGGTCATGACCTACAGCGAGAGTCCTCACCAGCTCCATTACCAGTTGGGGATGCTGCTGGTGATGGTCTACTGCACCATGATCCAGCAATTGCCGTTTCGCTACGCCACCGTGGCAACGCTGAGCATGCTGGGCATTCAGCTGGTGACGACCTATCTGGCTGATTTTGCGGATTTCCTGACCTGGCAGGCCAATGCCCTGCTATTCGTGTCTACCGTTGCACTGCTGCTGATGTCTTCGTACTTTCTGGAGCGAGGCGCACGGCTGAGCTACCTGTTCGCGCTGCGCGGACGTCTGCTGCATACCCAGTTGATGGAAGTTGCGCGTACCGATGCGCTGACACGCCTGTTCAATCGACGGTATCTGGACGAACTGGTGAGTTCCATCTGGGAACGCTCCCGAGAGACGCCCACAAACGTGGCGTTCATCCTGCTGGATATCGACCACTTCAAATCCTACAACGACAACTATGGCCACCCTCAGGGTGACAGCTGCCTGAAGTTGATGAGTCAGGTGATCCAGCAGAATGCCCAGCAACATGGTGCCGTGGCGTTTCGTTATGGCGGCGAAGAGATTCTGATCCTGATGGTCAACACCGACGTCAGCCAGGCCAAGGCACTCGCCGAGATCATGAAAGCTGCACTGGCGACGCTCAAGTTGCCGCACCCGGCTCAGGGCGAAGGCGCGCTGGTCACCATCAGCCTGGGGGTCGCCGCGGCCGTAGCGCCGCTGGCCACGGCCGACCAACTGATCAATGCCGCCGACGTTGCGCTGTACGCCGCCAAACATGCCGGTCGTAACTGTATCCGCTCAGCCTGATCCTCAAGCGCAGGCGTACGCTCCTTCTTTGCTTTACCCGGGTTGACCGCCGCTCTACTCTGCCGGTTTGAGATCAACGGACGGGAGTCAGCGCATGGGCGTGCATATCGAAGTCAAAAACGATCCTACGGAAGAAGATCGCCTGGCCATCCTCGAGCCTTTGAGGCGCTACAACGCCGAGCAGGCCGGTGACGGGCAATCGGAAAAGATCGCGTTACTCGTGCGAGATGAAAAAGGCGACATCATCGGCGGTTTGCATGCCCGCCTCTTTTACCGCTGGCTGTTCATTGAACTGCTGGTCGTTCCCGAACAGACCCGAGGTCAGGGAACAGGCTCGCGCCTGATGCAGATGGCCGAAGAGCTGGCCATGGAGAAAGGCTGCGTCGGGATGTGGCTGGACACCTTCGACTTCCAGGCACCGGACTTTTATCGCAGTCACGGCTTCAGCGAGTTCGGGCAGATAGAAGACTACCCGCCCGGCCACAAGCGCTTCTTCTTTCAGAAGCGCCTGGACGTTCAAGCCGTTTGAAGGACGGGGCAGCGTCGTGAAACGCTGCCCCCGCGTTCGAGGATCAGACCTTGAACTTGCCCACCAGGTTGTTGAACGAAATCGCCAGTCGCGACAGTTCCTGGCTCGATGCACTGGTCTGGTTGGCGCCCGCAGCGGTCTGGGTGGACAGGTCCTGAATGTTGATCAGGTTACGATCCACTTCACGCGCAACATGGGATTGTTCTTCCGACGCGGTAGCGATCAACATGTTGCGGTCGTTTATTTCAGCGATGCTCTGGGCGATGCGTTCCAGCGACTGGCCAGTGGCCTGGGCCAGTGACTGAGTGTTGCTGGCCAGCGTACGACTGTTGCCCATCGCACGAACGGCCTGATCGGCGCTGCTCTGTACGCTGCCGATCATCGCTTCGATCTCACCGGTGGATGCCTGAGTACGGGCCGCGAGGGCACGCACTTCATCGGCTACCACGGCAAAGCCACGACCCTGTTCGCCGGCACGGGCGGCTTCAATGGCCGCGTTGAGGGCAAGCAGGTTGGTCTGCTCGGCAATGCCGCGAATCACGTCCAGCACCTGACCGATTTCGCGAACGCGTCCAGCCAGTTCCTCAACCATCGCGGTGGAACTGCTGATCTCGGTGCTCACCGTGTTGATCGCGTTCACGGCTTCGCGTGCCTGATCGCGACCGGTCGCCGCCTCGGTGCTGGTCAGCTTCGACGCATCGGAGGTGGAGATGGCATTGCGCGCCACTTCCTCGACCGCTGCGGTCATTTCCGTGACAGCGGTAGCCGCCAGTTGAATCTCGTCATTCTGACGCGTCAGGCCACGGCTGCTTTCTTCTGTTACCGCGTTCAATTCCTCGGCGGCCGAGGCAAGCTGGTCGGCAGCACTGGAAATTTGTCCGATGGTGTTCTTGAGGCTGTTTTGCATGTCGCCAAGCGCGGACAGCATCAGCCCGGCTTCATCACGATGCAGGCTGACAATCGGCTGGGTCAGGTCGCCACCAGCAATACGCTGGGCATTGACCAGAGCGGACGCAATCGGGCGGCTGATCACGCGGCTGATGAACAGGCCGAGCAGGAAGGCGGCAAGGAACGCCACGCCAATGCCGACATACAGATTGAGCTTGGCAGCAGATTCGGTCTTGCCGGCAGCGACTGCGCCCTCGCCCGTTTGACGAGCGTTGGAGTCCACCATGATGTTCAGTTCGTTCATGACCTTGAGGTAGATATCACGAACCTCGCCATCCACCAGCGTTCTTGCCGCACCGACATCGCCGGCCAGTGCCACGCTGACGGCTCGATCAATCGCAGCCTGGTAGGCAGGCCAATCCTTATCCATCAGATCGCCAGCGGCGCGTTCATCATCTTCCAGTGGCGTGGTTCGATAGGCGGCATACGCTTTTTCTGCCTGAGCACGGTTTTCACGCAAACTTGCCACGACCTGATCCTTCGCGCTCTGAGGCGCATCGGCGGCCACTGCCGACAACAGGCGGTAGAGGTCGCGGTTCTGCGCGATGGCGTTGGCCTTGGTTTCATTGGTTTTGGCGACCGACACCAGGTTATTGGAGAACGTGAGCTTGAGACTGTTCGAAAGGTCGCCGATGCCCTGACTGCCGATGATGCCTACCACGAGCGTGATGAGCGCACAGAGTGCAAACGAGATGAACAGCTTGGTGGACAGTTTGGCGTTGTAGAACCAGTTCATGACAAGATCCTTGGTCGAGAAAGCTGGGGGAGGCTCCATTACAGACGCGTGCATGCGTCGACGTGAAACTCCTTGTAGAAGGTTCTATCGGCAATGTGCGAAACCACTGGAGTGTGCGAGCGATAGTTTTCGCAGAAACGTCGGATATTTCTGGAATAAATATTCCGTACCCACAGCTCCCTGAAACATGCTGACAGCAATGCGGATTTGTGTAACAGGAACTTTCCACCTGCGCTGCGTTACTATTTCCAGCCATTATTCAGTCAGAGCCCGACCCCAGGATGTCCCCCTCGCCCGTGTCACCGCATGATTCGTTACCCACCGTTCTTGCCGGTCCGCTGCTGCGCCGTCAGGAAGCCAACCGTCTGGTGTTATGGCTGGTGGGCTCGCGTCCGCTGCCGCTGACGTTGCGTCTGCGGGTTGATGAACATGCGGATGCTGCGTTCACGGACTATCCGCTCGATGAGCAGCAATGCCAGATCATCGCGATGGGCCAACGGGCGTTCATCCACCTGATCGACGTACGACTGGACAGCGAGTTGCCGCAGGACCGACTGATCGATTACGACCTGTATATAGAAGACGAACAGACCGCAATTGCCGACTGGGCGCCCCATTTGCTTTACAGCGGCGCCAGCCACCCCAACTTCGTGGTGCGTAGCAAGATCGACCACATCCTCCACGGCTCATGCCGCAAGCCGCATCATGGCTCTACCGATGGGCTGCTCTGTGTCGATCAGTTGCTGGCGGACACACTTGATCCACTGCAGCGTCCCGCCTTGCTGATGATGAGCGGTGATCAGGTCTACGCCGACGACGTTGCAGGCCCCATGCTGCGTGGGGTCCATTCGCTGATCGACCGTCTGGGTCTGTTCGACGAGAGGCTGGAAGGTGCCGTGGTCGACGATAGCCAAAGTCTGTACGACCACCCGGCCAGCTATTACCAGCGCGCGGACCTATTGCCCGCCCTGAAAAGTAACGACACCTTGCGTGACCGCTTCTTCGGTGGCACCAGCAAGCCGGTGTTCACCAGCGCCACCGCAGACAACCACTTGGTGACCCTGGCGGAAGTCATGGCGATGTACTTGCTCGTCTGGTCGCCGGTGCCCTGGTCCCTCGTCACACCGGACATGCCGCAGCTCGACGCGCAAGAGTCCGAGCGCTATGCCCGGGAACAAGTGGTGATCGATGATTTCAGAGCCGGCCTGGGCAACGTCGCCAGAGCCATGGCGCACCTGCCCTGCATGATGATGTTCGATGACCACGACATCACGGACGACTGGAACCTGTCGGCAAACTGGGAAGAGACCGCTTACGGTCATCCGTTTTCGAAACGCATCATTGGCAACGCTTTGATTGCTTACCTGCTGTGTCAGGGCTGGGGTAACAACCCTGATGCGCTGAACGAGCTTGTCGGGCAGGCACGAGCCTTGAGCGATGAAACCGTCAGCCGTGACAACCAGCTGGAGAGCAAGACCCAGGACGCACTGATCGATCAACTGCTGAAATTCCAGCAATGGCATTACGTGCTGCCCACGACGCCAGCGCTGGTGGTGTTGGATACTCGAACGCGTCGCTGGCGCAGCCAGTCGAACTTCAACCACCCTTCCGGCCTGATGGACTGGGAAGCGCTCTGCGAATTGCAGCAGGAGCTGATCGATCACAAATCAGCCATCATCGTTTCACCGGCCCCGATTTTCGGGGTCAAGCTGATCGAGGCTATCCAGCGCGTTTTCAGCTGGTGCGGCTACCCGCTGCTGGTGGATGCGGAAAACTGGATGGCCCATCGCGGCGCGGCCCAGGTGATCCTGAACATCTTTCGCCACTCCCGAACGCCGGGCAATTACGTGATTCTGTCGGGGGACGTTCATTACTCGTTCGTCTACGAAATCCTGATCCGGCACCGCAGTGGCGGCCCGCGCATCTGGCAAGTCACCAGCAGCGGTATCAAAAATGAATTCCCCCGACGCTTACTGGATACTTTTGATCGGTTGAATCGGTGGTTATACTCACCGCGTTCGCCGCTGAACTGGTTCACCAAACGTCGCCTGATGAAAGTCATCCCGCGTACGCCAGAACACAGCAAGGCGGGTGAACGGCTGTGGAATTCGGCGGGTGTGGGCCAGGTATTGTTCAACGACCAGGGCCAGCCAACGCTGATCAACCAGCTCAACGCCAACGGCGCACCGCCTACCTGCTTCGTCGAACCGGCAGAATACAGAGACGAGCGGTCAGGTACGGATCGCCGTTTTCTGGAAAACGACAGGGAAACGAGCGATAGTCACCGCTGAACCTTATCGCCGATTGCCGGGTCGATAGTTGCTACCGGTCAGGTTTACGGCAAACCCTGACAAGCATTATTTCCTGGAGAGCGCCCCCGTGATAACCAATCAACGCATAGCCAGACTCAACGCCTGGGGCGCGCATGGCTTCACCGCCACCGGCGTGGTCCTTGCGTTCCTGGCGACCATTGCCTTGTTCAACAATGAACCGAAAGCCTGTCTGCTCTGGCTCGGTGCCGCCCTGATCGTGGATGGGGTGGACGGTTCGCTGGCACGCAAGGTCAATACTACTTCGGTCCTGCCGCACTTCGATGGCTCGGTGCTGGACCTGGTGATTGACTACCTGACCTACGTATTCATTCCCGCGCTGTTCCTCTACCGCTACATCCCGGTCCCGGATTACACGCTGCTGCTGAGTGTGTCGGTGATTCTGGTTTCGTCGCTGTTCTGCTTCTGCAACGTTGATATGAAGAGCAAGGACAATTATTTCCAGGGCTTCCCCGCTGCCTGGAACGTTGTCGTCCTGTGCCTTTACATCCTCTCGCCAAGCCCCTGGATGACTTTCATCACCATCATTGCGCTGGCGCTGCTGACCCTGACCCGCATGAAGTTTCTGCACCCGTTCCGGGTACGTCGCTTCATGCCGATCAACATTGCGGTCACAGCGGTCTGGTTGCTGTCCAGCGCACTGCTGATCATCAACCATCCGCACAATGGCCCCGTGGTCATGGGACTGTGGCTGGCGATGTCGGCTTATTTTCTGGGGATTTGTATCTGGAGAACGTCGCTGGAATGGCTGGGCCGTCTCAAGGCCTGAGCTGATTCGCTCGCTGCCCGGACACGCCGGTCAGCGAGCGAGTGACCTGATCAGACTCTGCTTTCGGTTTGAGCCTCGGCTGCATTGGCCGACTTGCCGAAGTGATACGTGGTAAAGCTGCACAGTCCCAACCCGCCCAAGGCCAGCAGGCCGCCGACAATCCCGACGCTCGATACGCCCAACTGACTGCTCACGACACTGCCAAGCAGCGCCCCGCCGCCGATCCCGATGTTGAAAATCCCCGAAAACAGCGCCATGGCCACGTCCGTTGCATCCGGCGCGAGCGACAGCACGCGGGCCTGCAGCAACAGGCCAAAGCTCATGATCGCCATGCCCCAGACCACCGTCAGTGTTCCCAATGTCACAGCATCGCCGGACAGCGGCAGCAGCATCAGCAGACACACCGCAATGGTGCCGATCGCGGTGATCAGCAGCCCGTTTGGAAAGCGATCGCTGAACAGGCTGAACACGATCGAGCCCATGACGCCAGCGCCACCGAAGACCAGCAGCAGAATCGTCGTGACCTCACCACTGAGGTGCGCCACGGTCTCGGTAAAGGGTTCGATGTAGCTGTAGGCCGTGAAGTGAGCCGTGACGACCAGCACGGTCAGCAGATACACCGCCATGAGTTTCGGTCGTTTGAACAGCATCGGCAGGCTTCTCAGCGAGCCGGAGTTCTGGCTTGGCAGCAACGGCAGCGAGCGGGTCAGCAGCACCACGACCAACGCTGCGACACCTGCGATGCCCATGAACGTAGTGCGCCAGCCCAACGCCTCGCCCAGGACACGTCCCAACGGAATACCCAACACCATCGCCAGCGACGTGCCGGTCGCTAGCAAGCCCAGGGCCTGAACCTGCTTGCCGGGCGGCGCGATACGTACCGCCAGAGACGCAGTGACCGACCAGAACACCGCATGCGCAAACGCAATGCCGACCCGGCTGATCAACAGCACCGTAAAGCTGGTGGCCATGGCCGAGACCATGTGGCTGCCCACGAACACCGCAAACACAAAAATCAGCAGCTTGCGCCGCTCGATATTGCGCGTCATCAGCATCATCGGCAGCGACATCAGCGACACGACCCAGGCGTAAATGGTCAGCATCAGGCCGACCTGGGCCGTGGTCATGTCGAAGCTCTTGCCAATGTTGCTCAGCAAGCCGATCGGCACAAACTCTGTGGTATTGAAAATGAAGGCCGCCAGGGCCAGAGCGAGTACGCCAAGCCAGCTACCGGCATGTGCATTCGGTGGTGTAGTCATCAAAAATATACAACGCTCGAAGTGGGTTGCGACCCGGGGGTCTGTCGCCACACATAGGCTTTATGTATGACACCTGTAAAAACCGAAGACTGCCGCCTGCCGGACCAACGCGACCGGCTGAAAAAACACAAGGGGTGTGGGAGGCGACGTGCCGGCGATGCGATGGATCAGACAATCCTTCAGTGACTGAAATGACGCCATCGCCGGCAAGCCGCCTCCCACAATCTGAGTTCACCGCAATACAGCGCTGCCTCAGAGACATCCCCAATGAAAAAACAACGCGAAAACGCCCCGCTCAATGATCAGGACCGAGCGCAGTGTGCGAAGTGGATTATTGTCGATATGGGGGGATGCAGCCGAATACGTGGAATTCTACGGACCGGGACGCCTGATCACAACACATCCATGAAACACATCCCGGACAAGTGACCGCCGGTCGGTAAGCACAAGGGCTTATCTGGACGAGGCGTCACCGAGAAAGCGTTTTTCGTGATCCGGCGATGGTAGCAGGCACTGATCATAACGACCGAACAATCGATAGCGATTGAGCGCGATCCGGTTGTAGGCCCAGTCCCGCAGGAAACGTGGAAACACCCGCAGGACACTCAATAGCGGCCACGGCGCGGGCAGCAGACGCATGATGTGCAGAAAGCCATCCGAACGCACATACACGCGGCCATTCTGGATCACGGCGATGGTGTGAAACTCGTCCAGCGGTAGCCCTGCCCACTTCAGCAATGCCTGACCTTCATCGGACTGCACCGCAGCCAGGCGCAAACGCCGTTCAGGGTCATGACGAATCAGAAACTTCACCACGCCGTTGCACAACTTGCAGACGCCGTCGAACAGGACGACGCATTCATCAGGCTTGAGGTAGGGAGCGGGAGTTTTCGGCATGATCAGACCCTGCTGTAGAAAAGAAAACGCCCCGCCGATCACGAGACCGGCGAGGCGTTCAGGCTAAAACGCGAAGCGCGAGGAATCAAACCTTCCTGACGAACTCGGATTTCAGCTTCATCGCGCCGATGCCATCGATCTTGCAGTCGATGTCATGGTCGCCATCCACCAGACGGATATTCTTGACCTTGGTGCCGACCTTGACCACCAGCGAAGAACCTTTGACTTTCAGGTCCTTGATCACAGTGATGGTATCGCCGTCCTGCAACACGTTTCCGGTGGAATCCTTGATGACCTTGACGTCGTCGGACGCTTCGCTGCCGCCGCCGTCAGCGGACCATTCGTGGGCGCATTCCGGGCAGATCAGCAAAGAGCCGTCTTCGTAGGTGTATTCGGAATTGCATTTCGGGCAGGACGGTAAGCTCACAGGGGATCTCGCATCGGGGTAAAAACCATGGATTATAAAGGGCTTTTCGGCTTTCAGGTGGATCACACGAAATCGCACGTCCATGTCCTTTTGTCACTGCCTTGCAGGGACGTGATTTTCTACAATGCTCAAATAGCAGTCGCATCAGGAGAGTCCAATGCTCGCAAACTGTTTCGCCCCGTTCGAGGATCTCGCTCGCCTGCTGATTCCGCATACCCACGCCGAGAAGATCGACGGTTCGCATGACGTCTCGCATTTGCTGAGAGTCTGGAGAAACATCTGCGCCATTCGTGACCATGAAGGCGGTGACGCGCGTGTGCTGGTGGCCGCCACTTTGCTGCACGACTGCGTTGCGGTTGAAAAGAACTCCCCCTTTCGCTCCAGCGCATCGCGACTCGCAGCCGCCAGAGCTACCGAACTGCTGACCGAGATGGGCTGGGACGAGGAAAGCGTTGCCTCGGTCGCTCACGCCATCGAGGCGCACAGCTTCTCGGCGCAAATAACGCCCAGGTCCCTGGAAGCCAAAATCCTGCAGGACGCCGACCGTCTCGATGCGCTGGGCATGGTCGGGGTCGCGCGCATGTTTTACGTATCAGGCCGAATGGGGCGTTATCTCTACGACCCTGAGGATCCGCACGCCACGCAGCGACCCTATGACGACAAGAACTTTGCTGTCGATCACTTTCATACCAAGCTGCTTCACTTGGCCGATGGTTTTCAAACCAAGACCGGCATCTCGCTGGCCAGAGTCAGGCACGAGCGATTGAAACGTTTTCTGGAAGAACTGATGGAAGAAATTGGCGCATCCCTCGCTTGATATGCAGGGAAGACCTCTCGTTGTGACAGGAATGCGACATTCGTGCGGGATACCGTAAACATGTCATAAAGACATCACACATGTGCCCTATAAACGGCTCTCCGAAAGGGTCCGTTCAAAGAGGTCATCTGCTGTGAAAAATCTCCTGCCTCGTTTCTTGCGTCAAAAGTCCGGGGTAACGGTGCTGCGCCGTTTCAGGATCGCGCCACGTCTGATCATCTGTTTCGGCATCACGGCCCTGCTCATGGTGTCCTTGGGGGCTTTCTGTCTGCTGCAAATGCAGGACATCCGCCGTCAGGGTGAGGCCGTCGAAAGCGGCGCCTTGCCGAGTATCGCCATGGCCGACGCCATCGCCATCGGTCTGGTGAAGCTGCGCAGCGAAACCACTCGCCTCATTGCCAATGCCGACGATCCGGGCGCGGTGATCAACAGCAAGATCAACGTCGAACAGCTCAGGAACGAAGTCGAGAAAGGCTTCGTGGATTATCTGGCGCGTGTCCCGGCGGGCACCGAGCACGATTCGATCATCGCCCTGCAGGATGCCTACAAGGCGTTCATGCCGGGGCTGCAGGACGAGATGGTGCTGATCGAGCAGAACAAGCTGGATGAAGCGCGCATGCTGGCCAATACCATGCTCGCGATGCAGGGCGACCTGATGGACATGCAGGTACAGCTACTGCGCGAACTGAACAAGCAAAGTGCCGCTGCTGCCGTGGACGAAGCGAGCGCCCGTTACGAGCAGACGCGCGTCATTGCGCTGAGTGCCATTGCCATCGCCCTTGCGCTCACCCTGCTGCTGGCCTGGCGTCTGAGCGTCAGCATTATCCGCCCGGTTCGCCATGCGCTGCACATCGCCAGCACCATCGCCGATGGCAACCTGACCCGTCATGAAATTCCGGACGGCAAGGATGAAACCGCACAACTGCTGACCACACTGGGCCGCATGCGCAACAACCTGCACAGCACCATCGACCAGATTTATGCCGCCGCCACGCAGCTGTCCCAATCGGTTCAGGAAATGGGCACCATCGCCGAAGCCAGCGCGCTCAACCTGCAGTTGCAGAACAACGAAATCGAACAGGCGGCAGTCGCGGTCAACCAGATGAGTCAGGCTGCCGTTGAAGTGGCGGGCAATGCCAGCAACACGGTGAGTGAATCCGAGGCGTCCACTCAGGCGGCAGCGCAGGGTCAGGTCAAGCTGTCGGCGACCATCAGCTCGATCAAGGAGCTGACCGCGAACGTGCTGGATTCATCGCATCAGGCCGAAGGGCTGGCCGAGCGTACGCAGAGCATCAGCAGCATTCTGGATGTGATTCGCGCCATCGCCAACCAGACCAATCTGCTGGCACTCAACGCGGCCATCGAAGCCGCACGTGCCGGTGAAGCCGGACGCGGGTTTGCCGTGGTCGCCGATGAAGTTCGCTCATTGGCGCAGCGCACCAGTGCCTCGACGGCAGAAATCGAAGGCCTGATCAACGGAGTCCAGCAAAGCACTCAACAGACAGCCAGCTCACTGCGTCACACGGCATCACAAGCCAGTCTTACACTGGAGCAAGCCGCTGCGACGGGTGAAGCACTGAACGTGATCATCAGCTCGACGGGCACCATCAACGACCGCAATCTGCTGATTGCCAGTGCGGCGGAACAGCAGGCGCAGGTCGCCGGTGAAGTGGATCGCAACCTGAGCAGCATTCGCGACCTGTCATCGCAGACCGCATCCGGCGCGCAGCAGACCACGGTCGCCAGCAATGCGTTGTCGATGCTGGCGACGGATCTGAATCTGATGGTGCAACGATTCGTGCTCTGAACATCGGGCGCTGTGTGCCTTCCAGGCAGCACAGCGTCCGATCTGCACGCTTGATCAGTCCTGCGGACGCAGGCGGTACTGAGGCGGCAACTGCTCGAAGCCGCTGATGGTAGTGTCCAGACTCTTCCAGCGACCATCCTTGATGCCATAGATGCAACCATGCACCGACAGGCTCTGGCCGCGATGCCAGGCGTTCTGCACGATGCTGGTGTGAGCGACGTTGGCGACCTGCTGAATCACGTTCAACTCGCACATGCGGTCGACCCGCTCTTCTTCGGTCGGCAACTGAGCCAGCACGTTGCGATTCTCGTAATACAGGTCACGTATCGTGCGCAGCCAACCGTCGATCAGGCCGAACTGACGGTCCTGCATGGAAGCGCGAACGCCGCCGCAACCATAGTGACCGGTCACCAGAATGTGTTTGACCTTCAAGACATCCACGGCGTACTGAATCACCGACAGGCAGTTCAGGTCCGTGTGCAGCACAACGTTGGCCACGTTGCGGTGTACGAACAGATCGCCGGGCAACATGCCGACAATCTCGTTGGCGGGAACGCGCGCATCCGAGCAACCGATCCAAAGAAATTCCGGGGTCTGCTGGCGAGCCAGCTTGGCGAAGAAGTCAGGGTCCTCCTGTTTGATCGCCTCGGCCCAACGTGCATTGTTATCAATCAGGTCTTGTAGCTCGTTCATGCTTTGATGCCTCGTTTATGATGCTCAGCCTTGGACTGGCGTTCGACATCGGAAGTCACGTCCTTGTGCCACTACCTGATATCACCCTTGATGACAAACCGCACTGATAAACCGCACTGATAAAAAAAGGAATCTTCAAAGTTGCGACCGGTCCACCTAACAAGACCACCTGCAATGAGGATTCGTCATGAACGATTCACGCCGTCCATTCGATGCCACCCAACCGGAACCCATCGACGATAACGAAGACCGTATGGGCTCCATGGAAGAACTGAACTTCAGAGATGATGAGACCGCCCGTATCGGTGATCTTATGCCTGAAGACGAACTGCAACATGAAATACCGGATGAGCGCGTGCGCGAAGCCGGCATGACCGGGGCGTCCACCGATGACCACCAGCCAACCGACGATGATCTCTCGCCTGAAACGCTGATTCATGAAGATGGTGCCCGGTCGGCCAGCGAGCGCGGTGACGACAACCCTGCGGACCTGGACCTGACGGTCGTGGATGAAGACGACATCGGCGGTGGCGACGGCCTGGACGAAGAAGAGATGGCCATCGTCGACCCGCTGGATGGCAAGGCCGGACGCTGAAGCCGGGTTATTCCAGAAGCGTGCAGGCCATGACCACAGCATCTTCACGACCGCCGACTGCGGGGTAGTAATCACGCCGCCGGCCTATCTCGTTGAAACCGTAGTTTTCATACAGACGATAGGCTGGTCGGTTGCTGTCACGCAGTTCAAGGAAGCACTCGCGTGCATTGAGCTGGTAGGCGCGCTTCATCAGGTGATCCAGCAACAGCAGCCCAAGGCCACGCCCCTGACTTTCCGGCTTCACGGTGATGTTGAGCAGATGGGCTTCGTCGATGATGACTTGGACCACGCCGTGCCCGACCTGCTGGGCGCCTTCGAACATCAGCCATATCTCGTATGACTTGAGCCCGTCCAGAAAGATGCCACGGGTCCAGGGATGGCTGAAGGCTGCATACTCGATCTTCAGCACCGCATCCAGATCGGCCTCGGTCATGGGCCGGAAGCTTATTGCATCACTCATCAGTTGGTTTCCAGCGCGTCATCAGCCGACGCATGGCTTTCCAGACATCAGCCTTGCGTTCAGGCTCGTCCATCAATAATTCCAGCCCCGGCAGCGCCCAGACAGCGCCCAGGCCGTCTACCTGCAAATCCTGATAGTAGGATTCGGCGTCGGCTTCGCCTGCGAATTTCACGGCGGGCAAGCCCACCAGCCACAGGCAGGTGCACGGTTCATCTTCGAGTCTTGCACCGACGAAACCCTGCACGAAGTCACGCGCGGCCTCCGGCCCTTGATCCATCTGGCCACGAACCAGCAGCGGCCAGCGCACAGGCTCGCCAATGATCTGCGGACTGTCCGGCAGACCGGCGGCGCGCAGCATGTCCTTGAGCAACAGATAGGAAGGGTCGCGACTCTGGAACGGCTGGCCGGTGGACAGCTCCACGAGCAGCATGCAACGCCC
>Ga0065712_10067846_pt1 | contig 26205 bp, 14 predicted proteins | sample MisRhiReplicate1_FD_59099 | JGI IMG/M metagenome (GOLD analysis project Ga0065712, IMG submission 59099) | Miscanthus rhizosphere microbial communities from Kellogg Biological Station, MSU, sample Rhizosphere Soil Replicate 1: eDNA_1 v3... | ecosystem: Host-associated > Plants > Roots >...
CCGCGGCGAAGCCGGGGCCGGAACCGGAGCGAAGGACTTTGGCTACTTTGGTCCCTCAAAGTAGCGCGCCGTAAGGGCGCAAAGGTGACCTGAGCCGGGCGCTCGGCTCACTGAGTCCGCAATCTGTGCCGTTTGTGACGCGCAGCGTCACGGGAGGCATACCCACGCAGAGCGATGGGCACGATCAGTGTTGAGGCGGACTTGTGTATAACGCTGAGCGCTCTGCATGGGAACGATCATCAACGCACGCCTCTTTACGGATACCCCAACACCGCCTTGATCGTGGTCAGGTGATGGGTGATCCAGTCGCGGTCGATGGCGCCCCAGTTGATGATGCGGTATCGCCCGGTAAGGTTGCGGGCACCGTCCTGTTGTTCGAACTCGCACTGGATGTCCAGATCGGCCAGTGCGGCGATGGTGTCCTGGGCCGTGCGGCGAGGCATGCCGGTGATTTTCTCAAGCTCCGGGACGCTGCTGGCGAGTTGGCAGTCGATCAGGTACGCCACGTACAGGCGGCGGTAGAAACTGCTTTTGGTCTTGCTGACCTCCATCGTCGTATCCTTCAATGCATTGTTCAGGTGATCGATCCAGAGGCGGATTGCAGGTCGCGGTACGTCAGGTAGACGCGCAAATCGAATTCCAGTTGGTGGTAACCGGGCAGCATGTGCTCACACAACTTGTAGAACGCCTTGTTGTGATCCGACTCACGAAAGTGCGCCAGCTCATGCACCACGATCATTTGCAGAAATTCAGGTGGCGCTTCCTTGAACAGCGACGCCACGCGAATCTCGTTCTTGGCCTTGAGCTTGCCGCCCTGCACTCTTGAAATTTTAGTATGCAAGCCAAGCGCTCGGTGGGTCAGGTCAAGACGATTATCGAATAGCACCTTGTCGATACTGGGCGCATTGCGTAGATGATCCTGCTTCAACGCCAGCGCGTAGGCGTACAGGGCCTTGTCGCTCTGCACCTGATGACGCGCCGGGTAACGTTGCTGCAGGTAGTCGGCAAGCCGACCCTGCGCAATCAGTTGATGCACCTGATCCTGCAGCGCCTGAGGGTAGGCCTGCAGGTATTTGAGTGGAGCGTGGCTGGTCATGACGTCGGGGCACAGGCTTGAAAGCCGCCAGTCTACCGCACTCAGCCGCGTTTCAAGCCTGGCACTTCAAACTGTGCCGGGAAGTGCAGTGCTTCGTCCGCCAGCATCGGATGGGCGATGAAAAACCCTTGTACGACCTGACAGCCGCTGTCGGCCAGCCACTGATACTGCTCCTGTGTCTCGACGCCCTCTGCGATGATAAGCATGTCGAGGTTGCGGGACAGGTCAATGATGCTGCGCGCCATCGCAGCCTCTCGCGGCGAGCCCAGAATGTTGGCCACGAAATGCCGGTCGAGCTTCAGGGTGTCCAGTTGCAGGTTGCGCAAATGCGACAGCGAGCACTCGCCCACGCCGAAATCGTCGAGCGCGATGCGTACTCCGATGTCATGCAACTCCGCCAATTGCTTGTGGCTGTGAGAGAGGTTGTGCACCAGCGAACTTTCGGTGATTTCCACCTCCAGTTGACCCGGTTTGAGGCCGAAGCGGTCCATGGCACGCTTGAGTTCCGACACCAGATTCGGCATGCAGAACTGCGTGGGGCTGACACACACGCTCAATACGACATCGGACGAAAACACCCCGCTCCAGACTTGCCGCTGCTCCGCACCCTGATCGAAGATCCAGCTGCCCAGCTTGTTGATCAGCCGGGTTTCTTCCAGCAACGGAATGAACAAGGCCGGCGGCACATCCCCCACTGCGGGGTGCTGCCAGCGCAACAGCGCCTCGAACCCGCGCAGTCGGCCGTCAGCCACATGGATCTGAGGCTGATAAACGACCGAGAAATCCTTGCCGTCGATGGCCGTGCGCACACTTTCTTCCAGCATCAGTCGCGAACGGGCACGGCCGTTCATGTTCTGGTCATAGAATCGGTACTGTTGACGCCCTGCCCGTTTGGCCTCGTACATGGCGATATCCGCAGCGCGCAACAATCCGTCCAGGTTGGCCCCACAATCGGGATAGGTGGCAATTCCGACGCTCGCGCCCATGCTGATCTCCACGCCGTCGATATGCCGACGACCCGAGACACGTTCGATCAGCTTTTCCGCAATCTTCGCCGCCTGTTCGGGGTAGTCGAGCCCGTCGATCACCACCGTGAACTCGTCACCGCCGATACGCGCCAGTACATCGTAGGGGCGCATGCTTTCTTTCAATTGCTCGGCCACCCAGAGCAGAATCTCATCACCCGCGTCATGGCCCAGCGCATCATTGATCTGCTTGAAGCCGTCGAGGTCCATGTACAGCACCACGAGGTACTTGCCGATCTGATCGTTGCGCCCGAGCATGCCCTCGACAGCCTGATAGAAACCGCGTCGATTGAGCAGCCCGGTCAGGGCATCGGTGACGGCCTGCTTTTCCAGCTGCTGATACAGGTCGCGCACCACCGACATGTCGAGAACGGTCAGGACCATGGCTTTCTGCTCGGCGGGCAACGCCGCGCAGGACAGCGCGACCGGCAACTGGCGCCCCTCGGCCGTTCTCAGAATGGCGTCATGCACGCGATAGGTATCGGCACGTCGATAGTGCTTGTAAAAACCCGAGTCCAGCCAGCCCGCAACCTGCGGCTCCTGAATATAATCCAGCACCCGGGTGCCACACAGCTGTTCAACGGTGGCGCTGAGCAGAAAACAGATGGCGGGGTTGGCGAAGCTGATAATGCCTTGCTCATCCACGACCAGAATGCCTTCGGCCACGTTGGCCAGCACCGAGGCATTGAATGCTCGCGCCGACTCCAGCTCCTGCGACAACGCCTGCAACGCACGACGGTTGCGCTGTTGTTCCAGCAGGGTCTGAACCTTGGGCTTGAGTATGTTCGGGTCGAAGGGTTTGAACAGGTAATCCGTCGCGCCGCTGGCGTACCCTTTCTGGACCGCATCCTTGCTCTGCTCGTTGGCGGTGAGAAAGATGATGGGCGTGAGCCGGGTACGCTGACTGCCACGCATGAGACGGGCCACTTCAAAGCCGTCCATGTCTGGCATCTGCACATCCAGTAACACCAGATCCACCTCCTGCTCCAGCAGAATGGTGAGGGCCTCTAGGCCCGAGCTGGCCGTGACGATATGCCAGTCCGTCCTTTGCAGGACAGCGCACATCGTTACCAGGTTTTCCGGATAGTCATCTACAACCAGTAACACTGAGGAGCCATCGGCTGGCCCGAATTGCGCGCGTTCCATGCTGCATCTCTATCTGTGGTACGACGCCTGAAGCTCAGGAAGACCGTCATACATATGAAATCAACTCTAGCCGCGTCTTGGAAAAAGCAGAAGCCAGCTAGCTGTTTGCCATCATCAAACGTCCAATTACCCGACTAACGGTCATTTCCTGTAGGCCCCATCCACACTGCCCTGTGGGAAAAGTGACAGCACTTTGACGTCATTCGACCGGCAAGTTTGCATTAACAAATTGTCCTACAACCCGTATAAAGCCACGCTGAAACCCTCTGGCTAGAGGCCTCCCCTGCTGGCAAACAGACATATTCGGATGGACCAAAATGATAGATCTTGCGACGTGGCAACTCAGCATTCCGGTAGGCTCGCCACCCAAGACCATTGAGACCTCACAATTGGTAAAGGGTTACGACGGCAAGTACTTCGAATCCACCTCTAAATCGATTTTCTTCTGGGCGCCTGTTACAGGTTCCAAGACCGACAACGCCAAATACGCACGCAGCGAACTTCGTGAAACCTGGCCTGACGGCACCTTGCGTAACTGGATGTACGGCGATGCGGACAATTTCCTGAATGCCACGCTGGAAGTGGATCAGGTGCCCTCTTCAGGCAAGATCGTCATCGGTCAGATACACGCGTACGAAAGTACCGAGCCGATGCTCAAGGTCGAGTACCAGTACAAGGAACAGGACAAGGCGGGAGATATCGTGGTCAAGGTGCGTAAACGCTTCGACGACGACAAGAGCAAGGTTTACAAGATCGCAGAAGGCGTGCCGCTCAACGAGAAATTCAAATACATCATTCACCTGAGCCCCGGCGGCCAGTTGAGCGTCAGCGCACGGGACGTGAACTGGAACACGCAGATCAGCTCGAGCTGGCGAGACAAGCCGCTTTATTTCAAGGCGGGCGTCTACACCCAGGACCACACCGGCTACAGCAGCGAAGGCGGCAAGGCCACCTTCTATAACCTCGACATCGACCACAACAAGACCTGAGCGACACGCGACCCCATAAACGAAAACGGCCCGCACTCACCAGAGCACGGGCCGTTTTTTTATGAACGCTGAAACGTTGCGGATCAGCGGTTAGCCTGGAAGTCCTTCTCGGCCGCCAGGAAGCGCGCCTGCATCGACTCCGAAGCACCTTTGCCGATCAGGCTGAACACCACGATGGCGATGCTGGCGAAGATGAAGCCCGGAACGATTTCGTAAAGGCCCATGGTGCTGAACTGCTTCCAGAGCACCACGGTGGCGGCACCAACGATCACACCGGCCAGCGCGCCGTTGCGGGTCATGCCTTTCCACAGAACCGAAATCAGCACCACCGGACCGAATGCGGCGCCAAAGCCCGCCCACGCGTAGCTCACCAGACCCAGCACACGGTTTTCCGGGTTGGCGGCCAGCAGAATGGCGATGATCGCAATCAACAGCACCATGCCACGGCCGACCCAGACCAGTTCCAGCTGCGAAGCGCCTTTGCGCAGATACGCTTTATAGAAGTCTTCGGTCAACGCACTGGAGCACACCAGCAACTGGCAGCTCAGCGTGCTCATGACCGCCGCAAGAATTGCCGACAGCAACACGCCTGCAACCCACGGATTGAACAGCAGCTTGGCCAGTTCGATGAACACCCGCTCAGGGTTTTCGGTGACAGGACCAGCCACATCCGGGTTGGCAGAGAAGTACGCGATGCCGAAGAACCCGACCGCAACGGTGCCGCCCAGGCACAGGATCATCCAAGCCATAGAGATCCGACGGGCCTTGGCGATCGACTTGACCGAGTCTGCCGCCATGAAGCGCGCCAGGATGTGCGGCTGGCCGAAGTAGCCCAGACCCCAGGCCAGCAGCGAGATGATGCCGATAAAGGTGGTGTTCTTGAACATGTCGAAGCTGGTCGGATCCTTCGCTTCGATGGCCAGGAAGGTGGTGTCCACGCCGCCAGTCGCCAGCAGCACAATGATCGGCGTCAGGATCAGCGCGAAGATCATCAGCGTGGCCTGCACGGTATCGGTCCAGCTCACGGCCAGGAAACCGCCGACGAAGGTGTAGGCGATGGTCGCGGCCGCACCGGCCCACAGGGCGGTTTCGTAGGACATGCCAAAGGTGCTTTCGAACAGTCGTGCGCCAGCGACGATGCCCGAGGCGCAGTAGATGGTGAAGAACACCAGAATCACGACTGCCGAGATGATACGCAGCAGGCCGCTGTTGTCTTCGAAACGGCTGCTGAAATAGTCCGGCAGGGTCAGGGCATCACCGTTGTGCTCGGTCTGCACACGCAGACGACCGGCCACGAACAGCCAGTTCAGGTAGGCACCGACGATCAGGCCAATGGCTATCCAGCTTTCCGACAGGCCCGACATGTAGATGGCGCCCGGCAGGCCCATCAGCAGCCAGCCGCTCATGTCCGAAGCACCGGCCGACAGGGCGGTGACCACACTGCCCAGGCTGCGTCCGCCAAGGATGTAATCGGAGAGGTTGTTGGTGGAGCGATAGGCCATGAGGCCGATCAGGACCATTGCCGCGATGTAGATCACAAACGTGATCAAGGTAGGGTTGCTGACACTCATGAGTTCTGCCTTGGCATTGTTTTTATGTTGGCACCTGATGACCAAGGGGATGACAACTGAAACTCAGCCCACCCATGCCCTTGCACCCGACACCGCGCTGACTGCCCACTTCACGGAAATGAACACTCAATGACTACGGTTGCACCGTGGGAACGAATCCTATTAAACAACTTGAATAAGGTGCAACCACTTTCAACAGGCAAGTTGCACCTGTTCTGAAAAACCCGACTCCCAGGCTCTGGCGCCCTATTTTGGGGCGGCAAACGGCCCTTGATCAAATAAATCCGCACCTCTGAAGAGCAACTTACTGTTTTTAATCACAAACCAGCGAAACAGGCACGAAATATTTTGAAAAATAAGGTTGCACCCGGTTGCACCTCATGCCGGTGCGAGGCTAATCTGCGCCAAAGCCGATGCCACGTTCGTAGTGGCTACAATGAGGACAATACATGGCCACCACCACTCTGGGCGTCAAGCTGGACGACCCGACCCGCGAGCGATTGAAAGCAGCCGCGCACTCCATCGACCGGACCCCGCACTGGTTGATCAAGCAGGCGATCTTCAATTACCTGGAAAAGCTGGAGAGTGGTGCAACCTTGCTGGAACTCAACGGTTCGGCGAGCAAGGACAGTGATGACCGTGGCGAGCTGGCCGACGATGCGGGCCTGCAGTGCTTTCTGGACTTTGCTGAAAGCATTCAGCCGCAGTCCGTCCTGCGTGCCGCCATTACTTCCGCTTATCGTCGCCCAGAGCCTGAAGTGGTGCCTATGCTGCTCGAGCAGGCGCGCCTGCCGGTACCCATGGCCGAAGCCACCAACAAACTCGCGGCCTCCATCGCCGAGAAGCTGCGCAATCAGAAAAGCGCCGGCGGCCGCGCCGGTATCGTTCAAGGCCTGCTGCAGGAATTCTCGCTGTCGTCGCAGGAAGGCGTCGCGCTGATGTGCCTGGCCGAAGCGCTGCTGCGCATTCCGGACAAGGGCACCCGCGACGCGCTGATTCGCGACAAGATCAGCAACGGCAACTGGCAGCCACACTTGGGCAACAGCCCGTCGTTGTTCGTCAATGCCGCCACCTGGGGCCTGTTGTTGACCGGCAAGCTGGTCGCCACGCACAACGAGGCAGGCCTGACGTCATCGTTGAGCCGCATCATCGGCAAGAGCGGCGAACCCATGATCCGCAAGGGCGTGGACATGGCGATGCGTCTGATGGGGGAACAGTTCGTCACCGGCGAAACCATCGGTGAAGCGCTGGCCAACGCCAGCCGCTTCGAAGCCAAGGGCTTCCGTTATTCCTATGACATGCTGGGTGAAGCCGCGCTGACCGAACACGACGCGCAGAAGTATCTCGCGTCCTACGAGCAGGCTATCCACTCCATCGGCAAGGCCTCCCACGGCCGCGGCATCTATGAAGGTCCGGGCATCTCCATCAAGCTGTCGGCGCTGCATCCTCGCTACAGCCGCGCCCAGTACGAGCGCGTGATGGAAGAGCTGTACCCTCGCCTGCTGTCCCTGACGCTGCTGGCCAAGCAATACGACATCGGCCTGAACATCGACGCTGAAGAAGCCGATCGTCTGGAGCTGTCGCTGGACCTGCTCGAACGCCTGTGCTTCGAGCCGCAACTGACTGGCTGGAACGGCATCGGTTTCGTGATTCAGGCGTACCAGAAACGCTGCCCGTACGTGATCGACTACGTCATTGATCTGGCCCGACGCAGCCGCCATCGCCTGATGATTCGTCTGGTGAAAGGCGCGTATTGGGACAGCGAGATCAAGCGCGCTCAGGTCGAAGGACTGGAAGGCTATCCGGTCTACACCCGCAAGGTGTACACCGATGTGTCCTACATCGCCTGCGCCCGCAAACTGCTGGCAGCACCGGAAGTCATCTACCCGCAGTTCGCCACGCATAACGCGCACACCTTGGCCGCCATCTACCAGATCGCCGGTCAGAACTACTACCCTGGGCAGTACGAGTTCCAGTGCCTGCACGGCATGGGCGAGCCGTTGTACGAGCAGGTTGTGGGCAAGGTCGCCGATGGCAAGCTGAACCGTCCGTGCCGTGTGTACGCACCGGTCGGCACCCATGAAACGCTGCTGGCTTATCTGGTGCGTCGCCTGCTGGAAAACGGCGCCAACACATCATTCGTCAACCGCATTGCCGACCACAGCATCTCTATTCAGGAACTGGTGGCCGATCCGGTCAACCAGATCGAACGCATGGCGACGCAGGAAGGCGGTTTCGGTCTGCCGCACCCGCGCATCCCGCTGCCACGCGACCTGTACGGCAGCGAACGCGCCAACTCCAGCGGCATCGACATGGCCAACGAACACCGTCTGGCGTCGCTGTCTTCGGCTTTGCTGGCCACGGCACACAATGACTGGAAAGCCGCGCCGATGCTCGGCTGTCCGGCCAGCGAAGGCGTCGCCAACGCGGCACTGAATCCGTCCGATCTGCGTGACGTGGTGGGCCATGTTCAGGAAGCCACCGTTCAGGATGTCGACAACGCCATCCAGTGCGCCCTGAGCGCCGGTCCGATCTGGCAGGCCACGCCGCCCGCCGAACGCGCCGCCATTCTGGAGCGTGCCGCCGACCTGATGGAAGGCGAGATCCAGCCGCTGATGGGCCTGCTGGTCCGCGAAGCCGGCAAGACCTTCGCCAACGCCATTGCCGAAGTACGCGAAGCCGTGGACTTCCTGCGGTATTACGCCGTGCAGGCACGCAATGATTTCACCAATGACGCCCACCGCCCGCTGGGGCCTGTGGTCTGCATCAGCCCGTGGAACTTCCCGCTGGCGATTTTCAGCGGTCAGGTGGCTGCTGCACTGGCCGCAGGCAACCCTGTACTGGCCAAGCCTGCCGAGCAGACGCCACTGATCGCCGCGCAGGCCGTGCGCCTGCTGCTGGAAGCCGGTATTCCTGAAGGCGTGGTGCAACTGCTGCCGGGTCGCGGCGAAACCGTCGGTGCCGGGCTGGTGGGTGACGAGCGCGTCAAAGGCGTGATGTTCACCGGCTCCACCGAAGTCGCCCGTCTGCTGCAACGCAACGTGGCCGGTCGTCTGGATTCGCAGGGTCGTCCGGTTCCGCTGATCGCCGAGACCGGCGGCCAGAACGCCATGATCGTCGACTCCTCGGCGTTGACCGAACAGGTGGTGATCGACGTCGTCTCCTCGGCCTTCGACAGCGCCGGTCAACGCTGCTCGGCACTGCGCGTGCTGTGCCTGCAGGAAGACTCCGCCGACCGCGTCATCGAAATGCTCAAGGGTGCGATGGCCGAAAGCCGTCTGGGCAACCCTGAGCGTCTGTCTGTGGACATCGGTCCGGTGATCGACGCCGAAGCCAAGTCCGGCATCGAGAAACACATCCAGGCCATGCGCGACAAGGGCCGCACCGTGTATCAGGTGGCCATTGCCGACAGCGCCGAACTCAAGCGCGGCACCTATGTGATGCCGACGTTGATCGAGCTGGAAAGCTTCGACGAACTGCAACGCGAAATCTTCGGTCCCGTGCTGCACGTGGTGCGCTACAAGCGCAAGGAACTGGACCAATTGATCGGCCAGATCAACGCTTCCGGTTATGGCCTGACGCTGGGCGTGCACACCCGCATCGACGAGACCATCGCCAAGGTGATCGACAACGTCCATGCCGGTAACGTGTATGTGAACCGCAACATCGTCGGTGCTGTGGTGGGTGTTCAGCCGTTCGGCGGCGAAGGCCTGTCCGGGACCGGTCCGAAAGCCGGTGGTCCGCTGTACCTGTACCGCCTGCTGTCGACCCGTCCTCAGGACGCCATCGAGAAATCGTTCGTGCGCGGCGACGCGCTGTCGGCCCCTGATCTGCGTCTGCGCGACGCGATGAGCAAGCCGTTGCAGGCACTGAAAAGCTGGGCAACCAGCCATCAGAATGCTGCACTGGATGTGTTGTGCAGCCAGTACGCCGAGCAGTCGCAGAGCGGTATCACGCGTCAACTGGCGGGTCCGACCGGCGAGCGCAACAGCTACGCGATCCTGCCGCGCGAGCACGTGCTGTGCCTGGCGGATGACGAAACCGATCTGTTGACCCAACTGGCCGCAGTACTGGCGGTGGGCAGCTCGGCCGTCTGGCCAGAAACCGAAGTCAGCAAACCGCTGCGCGCCCGCCTGCCAAAAGAGGTTCAGGCACGCATCAAGCTGGTGCCTGACTGGACCAAGGACGAAGTGATCATCGACGCGGTCCTGCACCACGGCGACTCGGACCAGTTGCGCGCCATCTGCCAGCAGATCGCCCAGCGCAGCGGTGCCATCGTCGGCGTCAACGGCCTGTCCCACGGCGAGACCAACATCCCGCTGGAACGTCTGGTGATCGAACGGGCGTTGAGCGTCAACACCGCAGCGGCGGGGGGTAATGCGAGTTTGATGACGATCGGCTGATCAGACACAGGGGCATGTCTCGGTTTATCGAGCATGCCCCTGTTCCATTCAGTGATCCAGATAAGGCTCCAGTACCTCTTCCAGCCACTCCACAAAGCCTCGCACCCTGCGGGACATATTCTGCCGATGAGCGACCACCACCGAGACCGGCAATGGCTCTGGACGCAGATCAGCAAGCACCTCGATCAACTCACCCTTGGCCAGATGACCGCTGAGGCTGGATAACCCCGCCTGTATAAGCCCGATACCCGCCAAACCCGCCGCATGATAGGTCTGCACACTATTGACGCTGAGCGCGCCGGCAAGCTCCATCGTGGCGTAACCATCATCCTTGGGGTATTCCCAGCCGAAAGGCCGACTGCCCAGCGTTGGCGTGTAATGAATCATGCGATGGCCCTGCGTAGCCAGGTCGTCCAGCGTGTGAGGCACGCCATGGCGTTGCAGATAGGCAGGGCTTGCCACGTTGACCATGCGCAAGACACCCAGCCGCCGCGCAACCAGTGTCTCGTCGACGATGTCACCCACACGCACCGCACAGTCCATCCCTTCCAGCACCAAATCGATACGCCGGTCGGTGCTCGAGATTTCCAGCTGGACTTCAGGATGGCGAGACATGAAAGAAGGCAGCGCCTGCATGAGCGTCGTGCGGGCGAGCTCTGTGGGCAAGTCAACGCGTAACCGGCCACGTAGCGGCGCTTCACTTCCCGCGAACATCGAACCCAACTCTTCGGCGTCGGCGAGCAGCGCCTGTGCACGCACGTAAAACGCACGCCCGTCCTCAGTCAACTGCACGGCGCGGGTCGAGCGGTGAAGCAGCCTCGTCCCCATCGATATTTCAAGACGACGTACCACATTGGACGCTCGCCCTTTCTGGATACCAAGGCTCTGCGCAGCATGGGTGAAGCTGGCCATCTCGGCGATACGGACGAAGATTGCCAACGATTCAAGGTCGTGCATTGTTATGCCAAAAGATAACGGTGAGTTCCGATTGGCATACTTTATAGCAAATATGTAACCGCCCATAGTCGCAACCCTGGTGACGGCCTTTAGTCCGAGCTACCCGGCCTCTGCGACCCCATCGTGAAGCCCCCTGTCGCAGCGCAACCAGAACCAGTGAGTCCATCCAGCAATGAGGGTTTTACCATGAGCGTTGTTTCTTCCGGCTTGAAAGGCGTTGTCATCTACCATTCCGGCTACGGCCACACCAAACGTATGGCCGAGGCCGTCGCGCAAGGCGCGAAAGCGAGCCTGCTGCCGATTGACGCCGAAGGTGAATTACCCGAGCAGGCATGGGCGCAGATCAGAAAAGTGCATTACATCATTCTCGGCTCGCCCACCTACATGGGAGGACCGAGCTGGCAGTTCAAGAAGTTTGCGGATGCTTCATCCAAACCCTGGTTCGAGGACCTGTGGAAAGACAAGGTCTTCGGCGGATTCACCAACAGTGCGAGCATCAACGGCGACAAGCTCTCGACGCTGCAGTATTTCACCTTGCTCGCCGCACAGCATCGCGGCATCTGGGTAGGCGTGAGGATGAAGTCGGCCAATACCAAAGCGTCGCAGCGTGATGATCTCAACCGCATGGGCTCGTTCATCGGCCCGATGGCACAGACGCCCGCCGACGCGACGCCTGAAGAAATGTCTCCGGGCGATCTGGAAACCGCACGCCTCTACGGAGCCCGAGTTGCTGAGATAGCAGGCCGGTTACTCTTCGCTGATGAGCAGGCCGCCTCGTTCAACTTCTGATTGATTGCCAGGGTGTGCGCTATCTCGCAGTCAACGACTGACTGTGGGAGGCCCCACAACGTGTTCGACGTAGCGCTGTCGCGCAGCAAACAACGGACCGTGGGAGGCGGCTTGCCGGCGATGGCGTCATGTCAGTCGCTGATGTGACGTCTGAGCTGGCGCATCGCGGGCAAGCCCCCTCCCACAGGGCCTGCGCCGAGCCAGCGCCTGCTGCGTAATCCGTACTGTTGATCACGTGGGTATCGCCACGATACCCACTGCTCACTGACCTTCATCACCCGCATCAATCTTGCTACCCCCTCCCCGTTCAGCCACCTAGACTGGAGCGACATCCAGTCAAGGTGCGTCGCCATGTCCGAGTCGCTGCTCAGTTCCCGTAATCTGGCTTTCGAGTTGTATGAAGTGCTGGATGCCGAAGCCCTGATCCGCCGCGAGCGCTTTGCCGAGCATTCTCGGGAGACGTTTGATGCGGCGATTGGCACGGCGCGGACCATTGCCGAGAAGTACTTCGCACCGCACAACCGCAAGGCTGACGAAAACGAGCCGCGCTACGAAAATGGTGCCGCGGTGCTGATCCCGGAGGTAAAACCTGCGGTGGATGCGTTTCTGGAAGCGGGGTTTCTGAATGCTGCGCGCGATTTCGAAGCGGGCGGGATGCAACTGCCGACATTGCTGTCGCAAGCCTGTTTCGCTCACTTCCAGGCCGCCAATGCCGGGACCACGGCCTACCCGTTCCTGACCATGGGCGCGGCGAATCTGATCGAAAGCTTCGGCAGTGACGAGCAGAAGCAGCGTTTCCTGCAACCGATGATCGAGGGCCGTTTCTTCGGCACCATGGCGCTGACCGAGCCTCACGCAGGCTCGTCGCTGTCCGACATCCGCACCCGCGCCGAACCCGCCGCAGACGGTTCCTATCGGCTGCGCGGCAACAAGATTTTCATTTCGGGTGGCGATCACAACCTGTCGGAAAACATCGTGCACATGGTACTGGCCAAGCTGCCGGATGCCCCGGGCGGGGTCAAAGGCATCTCGCTGTTCATCGTGCCCAAGTTTCTGGTCAACGACGACGGCAGCCTCGGCAAGCGCAACGATGTGCTGCTGGCCGGGCTGTTTCACAAGATGGGCTGGAAAGGCACCACCTCCACTGCGCTCAACTTCGGCGATAACAATGAGTGCGTCGGCTATCTGGTCGGCAAGCCGCATCACGGCCTGAGCTACATGTTCCAGATGATGAACGAAGCGCGCATCGGGGTCGGCATGGGCGCAGTCATGCTCGGTTACGCAGGCTATCTGTACTCGCTTGATTACGCCCGCGAGCGGCCGCAAGGTCGCCTGCCGGATAACAAAAGCCCGGACAGCGCACCCGTGTCGATCATCCAGCACACCGATGTACGCCGCATGTTGCTGACCCAGAAAGCCTACGTGGAAGGCGCGTTCGACCTGGGCCTGTACGCCGCCCGCCTGTTCGACGACGCACAGACCGGCGAGACCGAGCAGATCCGCCAGCAAGCCCACGAGCTGCTTGATCTGCTGACACCCATCGTCAAGTCCTGGCCGTCTGAGTTCTGCCTCAAGGCCAACGAGCTGGCAATCCAGATTCTTGGCGGCCACGGTTATACCCGCGAATACCCGGTCGAGCAGCATTACCGGGACAACCGCCTGAACCCGATCCATGAAGGCACCCACGGCATTCAGTCGCTGGACCTGCTGGGCCGCAAGCTGGCGCAGAACGGCGGTGCCGGTCTGAAGCAACTGGTCAGGCTGATTGCCGATACGGCACAACGCGCCAGCACCCACAGTCAGCTCGATCATCTGCGCCAGCCGCTGGAGCAACTGGTAACGGCGTTACAAGGCGTGACCGTCGGCCTGCTGACCGACCTGGCCCAAGGCAAGGTCAACGTCGCGCTGGCCAACTCGGCGCTGTACCTCAAGGCGTTCGGGCACACCGTGATTGGCTGGCGCTGGCTGGAGCAGGCCATTCGTGCCGAAGAAGGACTGAGCAGAGGCAACGCAGCCGACGTTGATTTCTACAAAGGTAAGTTACAGGCCGCACGGTACTTCCTGACCTGGGAAGTACCGGCCTGTCATCACGAACTGGCGATCCTGCAAGCCCGCGATGACGTGTGCCTGTCGATGCAGAACGAGTGGTTCTGATTCGGCGTCACACGGATGCGCATCACGACGAACCTTATCCCTGTGGCGGGAAGAAAGTATCCACCAGTACTTTCGCATCCTCACCCAGCTTCGCGGCGTAGGCTTCTCGACTGAAAAGCTCTCCGGTGCGCAGGTCGTAGGCAGGGCCTGTGACCTGTTCCACCGGCACCTGCCTGAGTTGCACGTTCATGAAACGGTAGTTGGCACCTGCGACTTCTTCGACGCGGCTTATCTCGAAATAATTGCCCGGCAGGAACAACGATTCGACTTCGCTTGGGCTGTTGGAGAACGGGCTGATCGGTGTCGCGGTCAGGTACTCCTTGGCAGGCAGTTCGAAGACCACGGACGTGTCGTCGAAGGTGATTTCGCCCTCGTGAAGCGTGGACACGATGCCGCCCTGACTGCTGGCGAAGACGCGTGCAATGTAAGGGTTCTCACTGAACGAGGTGAGGTCGGTATTGACCAGTACGTCTCCGACCTTGAGCGTTCCCTTCCGGAAAACCTCGCCCGACGTGCCGCGCTCGCCACTGCCTCCGCGATACAGCGGCACATCATTGTTGTGCTCGATCTCGCCAATGTCCTCTACCAGTTTCTCCAGCTCCTCGACCTGACTTGTACCGTCAGGCACGCCGGTGCGCAGGAACTGGTTGTAGGCGTCATCGTCTTCGGTATACCGGGTGATCGCCCCGCCGTAGTAATCGTCGTCCGCCGTCTTGAAGACCCGGTGCTTGTCACGCCATGCGTCGAATACGACGTCCTCACCCTCGGAGTCGGAAACCACTTCCTCTTCAGAATCCATCTCATAGATATCCATCAGATCCCTTTGACGCTCATTGCCGATGCGCGAAAGGCGCTGTTCCTCTGCCAGATTGAACTGCATATGGGCATCCCAGAAGGGTGACGAGGCCGTGGTGTAGGGCTTGGAACCTTCCACTGGCGGATTGCCGCCCCGCAGCACAGGTTTGCGGATCAACTCCCATTCGCCCAGCTCATTGCGCCTTACCGGACGAGCGCCATTGAAGGCGTAGGGATTTTCCGGATCGACGATGGCCCAGGTCTTGAAGTCCTCCAGATACCGCACCCGATAGGGAAACCCTTCCAGAGTGATCCAGGTCTGGCCATTTCCCAGAACATGAACACCCTGGGCATGCCTCTCCATTGCCACCGGCACGTCTTCCAGCACTTCATTGCCTTCAAGACCGGCCAGCGCAACCGCTGGATCCTGCGGTACTGGCGCAAGCTCGGCGGTACGGCCGATGCTCGCCAACAGCGGCAGATTGAACAGCAGGTACACTGAGTTGATGATCGCGCCATGCACGCCCGACTTGCGCAACTGCGCGGTGCGCCCGTTGACGGCCTGATCCATATTCAGGCCAACGCTCGCGATACCGGCGCCCACCAGACTCAACGCGATCGGCCATGCCAGCGACGACACGCCGCCCGCCAGTCGAATGAAAGCACTCAGGTAGCCGATCCATATCTGCTTGCGCAGACTGGCACTGCTGCTCAACTGGTGATGAATATCCTCGTTCATCTCCTTGTGCGCCGCGTCGCGCAGGTGCTCGAATACAGGCTTCGGACTCGCCGGGACGTGGCGCCCGATCAACGTTTGGTCGGCGGACCACGGTTTTGCGAAGAGTTTGGCGAGCTTTGCGCCCAGCGCGACCGTCTGCTTTTCTTCACGCACAAAGTGCGACACCAAGTCTGCCCTGTCGGCAGGCTGAGCAATTCGGGATTGCAGCCACTGATAAAGCGCCCGCTCATTGGCAAACCGCTGAAACGCCGGTTCAGCGCCAGCGGTGTAGAGAATCTGCCGCCCATCGGCGTCGGTGATCAGCAGCATATCCCTCGATGCATGACCGGCAAGCTCGAACACCTGAAGGAAGAAGCCTGAGGTGAATGCCTTGTCCTGCTGCACCGTCGCCCATGCATCAACGGTATCGCGGCTGCCGTTGACAGCCATGAGCACGGTGTCGAAGTCATCGGTCTGCAGTTGCTTCCTGCTGACCGCAAGGCCTGCCGAGGACAACAGGCTTACCTTGGCGAAGGTGCAGAAATCCTGACCATGATCACGCCAGAACGTATCGGCCTTGCGCTTGCAGTCGGCGGCGAAATCCTGCGCCCAGAAATCCTTCAAGACCTCGCTGGGCAGCATGGGTACTTCGTTTCGCTCGCTGTAAAAGCGCTCACCGGCACCCGCCTGATAGAAGCCGCTGTAGGTATTCAACTGATCGGCTGAAACGTTATCGGCGGCATCGAAGCGATGCATCACCAGGTCAATCAGGGTCATCGATTCGGATGGCGGCCCGACATGTTCCCACCCCGTGAACGTCAGGCCGCTGTTGTCGGCATTCGTGAATCGGTGCCAATACACCTTGTCGGGGTCGAGTGATTTGCCGGCGTGCTTGAGGAGAATCCTGCGTGCAGCCTGAACCGCCAGGGTAGAGATATCCGGGTAAGCGCTCATCAGTGTTGCGGCGCGATCCCGAAACTGCTTGTCCGTCCACGCGGAGGCGGCAGGCGACAGCGCCTGAGGGGATGTTTCGTGCATGACTTCCTGTCCTTGCTCTGGATGAAAGCCATGCACGTTAAGCAATCGACAGGCGCGATCTGCGGTAACTATTTCATCTATGAATTCATGACGTTCATGACACAGCCGACATCGGATGATGGAACAACAGATACCCCGGCAGTCTGACTACAGAGCACGACCGGGCAGCGCAATGGCCTGAAAGCCTCGCCACTGCGGACGTCTGGTATTAATCCGCAAAACTTTGACAGTCAGCCATTTCAACAGGTTAGAATCCCTTGGCACGCGGACTGCATGGTCAGTTTTCGCTCTCATCGTTTTCGATTCGTTTTCTATGGAGTACCGCCCTTGGATGCAGTAACCATCAACAGCCTGTTCCTGATCGGCGCGTTGCTGGTAACGGCGAGCATTCTGGTCAGCTCCCTTTCCTCACGCCTCGGCATTCCGATTCTGGTCATCATCCTCGCGGTAGGCATGGTGGCGGGTGTCGACGGCGGCGGCATCATCTTCGACAACTATGCAACGGCCTATCTGGTCGGCAACCTCGCGCTGGCTGTCATCCTGCTAGACGGCGGCTTGCGGACCCGGGTGGCGAGTTTCCGGGTGGCGCTCTGGCCTGCCCTGTCGCTGGCCACGGTTGGCGTATTGATCACTACGGTGCTGACCGGCATGGTCGCGGCCTGGCTGTTCAACCTGAACATGGTCCAGGGCCTACTGATCGGCGCCATTGTCGGCTCGACTGACGCTGCAGCAGTGTTCTCGCTGCTGGGCGGCAAAGGCCTGAACGAACGGGTCACCGCCACGCTGGAAATCGAATCCGGCAGCAACGACCCGATGGCGGTATTCCTGACCGTGACCCTGATCGGCATGCTTGCCAGCGGCCAGACCGGTTTGCACTGGGGCCTGCTGGGGCATTTGATTCAGGAATTCGGCATCGGCGGCATCATTGGCCTGGGCGGCGGCTGGATCATGCTGCAACTGGTCAATCGCATCAATCTGGCAGCCGGCCTGTACCCGATCCTGGTGATCGCAGGCGGTCTGGCGATCTTTGCCCTGACCAACGCCATTCACGGCAGCGGCTTCCTGGCGGTCTACCTGTGCGGTCTGGTGCTGGGCAACCGTCCGATCCGCAGTCGCCACGGCATTCTGCACATGCTCGACGGCATGGCTTGGCTGGCGCAGATCGGCATGTTTCTGGTGCTGGGTCTGCTGGTTACACCTCACGACCTGCTGCCTATCGCCATCCCGGCGCTGGGTCTGGCACTGTGGATGATTCTGGTGGCGAGACCCTTGTCGGTCATGGTCGGCCTGCTGCCGTTCAAGGCGTTCCACGGTCGCGAAAAAGCGTTCATCGCCTGGGTCGGCCTGCGGGGTGCGGTACCGATCATTCTGGCGGTGTTCCCGCTGATGGCCGGGCTGCCCAATGCCCAGCTGTACTTCAACCTCGCCTTCTTCATCGTGCTGGTCTCGCTGCTGCTGCAAGGCACCAGCCTGCCGTGGATGGCAAAACTGCTGAAAGTGACCGTTCCGCCTGATCCTGCGCCTATCTCCCGCGCCGCCCTTGAAGTCCACGCGACCAGCGAGTGGGAGCTGTTTGTCTATCGCCTGGGTGCAGAGAAATGGTGCATCGGAGCGGCACTGCGTGAGCTTAAGATGCCTGAAGGCACCCGTATCGCGGCCCTGTTCCGTGGTCAGCAACTGCTTCACCCGTCCGGCAGTACCACGCTGGAAGTCGGCGATCTGCTCTGCGTGATCGGCCACGAGCATGACCTGTCCGCACTGGGCAAACTGTTCAGTCAGGCTCCGCAACGTGGCCTGGACCTGCGTTTCTTCGGCGACTTCGTGCTCGAAGGTGATGCGCAGTTGGGCGATGTGGCAGCGCTCTACGGCCTGAAACTCGACGGCATCGACCCCGGCATGCCGCTCAGCCAGTTCATTGTGCAGAAGAATCGCGGCGAGCCGATTGTGGGCGACCAGATCGAATGGAATGGAACTATTTGGACAGTTGCCGTCATGGACGGGAACAAGATCCAGAAAGTGGGCGTCAAATTCCCCGAAGGAAGCCGCCCGGGTCCCGGATTGTTCCTTTAAACTGCCTACCCACACGTACCATCACGCGACCGGTGTCTATGTTTTCCCTGCGCTCTTTTTGTGCTGCCGCACTGTTTACGCTTAGCCTTTCCATCTCTCCAGCCTTTGCCGCCGACCCGCCCACCAGTGAGGCCGTGCAGCAGAGTCTGGACAAGATCGCCGACCGCAAACTGCCGGACGCCGACCAGAAAGCGCTGCAACAGGTGCTCGAGCAAACCCTGGCGTTCCTGGCCAGCAAGCAGGACAGCGAGCAGAAGCTGACCGCACTCAAGCAGCAACTCAATCAGGCGCCCAAACAAACCAGCGAGAACCAGCGTGAGCTGAGTCGCCTGAAGGAAAGCAAGGTCGTCCCGATTGCGCAGCGCTACGGCGGCCTTGACGTGCCGCAGCTGGAGCAGATGCTCAGCCAGCGCAGCACTCAACAGAGCGATCTGCAGAAAGAACTCAATGACGCCAACAGCCTGAGCATTACCGCCCAGACCCGCCCGGAGCGTGCCCAGGCGGAAATCAGCGCCAACCAGAACCGCATCCAGCAGATCAATGCGATCCTCAAACTGGGCAAGGACAACGGCAAGGCCCTGAGCGCCGATCAACGCAACCTGCTCAACGCCGAGCTGGCGTCGATCAATGCCCTGAACCTGTTGCGCCGTCAGGAACTGGCCGGCAACAGCCAGTTGCAGGACCTGGGCAACAGCCAGCATGACCTGCTCACCGAGAAGGTCGCGCGTCAGGAGCAGGAAATCCAGGACCTGCAAACCCTGATCAACGACAAGCGCCGCGCCCAGTCGCAGAAAACCGTGGCCGACCTGTCCCTTGAAGCCCAGAAGTCCGGTGGCAGCAGCCTGCTGGCGACCGAAAGCGCATACAACCTGCAACTGTCCGACTACCTGCTGCGCGGCACCGACCGCCTCAACGAGCTGACCCAGCAGAACCTCAAGACCAAGCAGCAACTGGACAACCTGACCCAGACCGATCAGGCGCTGAGCGAGCAGATCAACGTCCTCAGCGGCAGCCTGCTGCTGTCCAAGATTCTCTACAAACAGAAACAGTCATTGCCGCATCTGGAGCTGGACAAGGGACTGGCAGACGAAATCGCCAACATTCGCCTGTATCAGTTCGAGATCAACCAGAAACGCGAGCAGATGAGCACGCCAACGGCGTATGTCGAAAAACTGCTCACCACGCAGCCACCGGAAAACGTAACGCCGCAGTTGCGCCGGACCTTGCTGGACCTGGCAATCACCCGCAGCGATCTGCTCGAGCGCCTGAACCGTGAACTCAGTGCGCTGCTCAACGAATCCATCACCCTGCAACTGAACCAGAAACAGCTGACCAGCACCGCCATCGGCCTGCGCTCCACGCTGGATGAGCAGATGTTCTGGATTCCCAGCAACAAGCCGCTGGACATCGAGTGGTTCCAGAACATCTGGCCGCGCCTCGAAAAACAGGTCGCCACCCTGCCCTGGACGTCCAGCCTCAGCGAACTGTCGGACGGCCTGACGCAGCGCCCTCTGCTGTTCCTGCCGCTGCTGTTGCTGATCGGTGTGCTGACCTGGCGGCGCAAGGCGCTGTATCAGCGCCTGAACCGACTGCACGCCGACATCGGCCACTTCAAGCGTGACAGCCAGTGGAAAACTCCGCTGGCCCTGTTGATCAACGTGCTGCTGGCAATGCCTGTCGCACTCGGGCTGGCCTTGTGCGGCTATGCGCTGCAGATCGATGCCCGCGGGCAGAACGCCAACCTGGGCGAAGCGCTGTTGCAGATCGCCCTGGCCTGGCTGGTGTTCTACACCGCCTATCGCGTGCTCGCGCCATCGGGCGTTGCGCAACTGCATTTCCGCTGGGAGACGGCACAGGTCGAATTCCTGCGCGGCTGGGTACGTCGCCTTGGGCTGGTGGTGCTGGCGCTGGTCGCCGTTGTGGCAGTCGCCGAACATCAGCCTGCCGCGCTGGCCGACGACGTGCTGGGTATTGGCGTGGTGCTGACCTGCTACGCGCTGATGGCCTGGCTGCTGGGTCGCCTGCTGGTTTCGAGCCCGACCCACCACAACGCTTCGCTGTTTCGCAAAGCCGTGGGTATGGCGTTCACCGCATTGCCCGTCGCCCTGTTCGTGGCGGTTTGCTTCGGCTACTACTACACCGCGCTCAAGCTCAGCGACCGACTGATCGACACGCTGTACCTGCTCATGCTCTGGCTGGTGGTGGAAGCCACCTTCGTACGCGGCCTGGGTGTAGCGGCCCGCCGTCTGGCCTACCAGCGCGCTCTGGCCAAACGTCAGGCCGCTCGCGAAAACGGCGACAGCGATACACCGGTCGAAGAACCCAAACTGGACATCGAACAGGTCAACCAGCAATCGCTGCGTCTGATTCGTCTGGCCTTGCTGGGCGGCTTCATCGGCGCGCTGTATCTGGTCTGGGCCGACCTGATCACAGTATTTGCCTATCTCGACAACATCACGCTCTATGAGTACACCAGCGGCACTGGCGCCAACATGAGCATGGTGCCGATCAGCCTGGGCGATTTCATCGGTGCGGTTGTGATTATCGCCATCACCTTTGTGCTCGCGGGTAACCTGCCCGGTCTGCTGGAAGTGCTGGTGCTGTCACGCCTGAATCTGGCGCAGGGCAGTGCCTATGCGACGACGACGCTGTTGTCCTACGCCATCGCCGGGATCGGTTTCGTCACCACGCTCTCGACCCTCGGCGTGAGCTGGGACAAGTTGCAGTGGCTGGTGGCGGCGCTGTCGGTCGGTCTCGGCTTCGGGATGCAGGAGATCTTCGCCAACTTCATCTCCGGCATCATGATCCTGTTCGAGCGTCCGGTGCGGATCGGCGACACCATCACCATCGGCAACCTGTCGGGTACGGTCAGCAAGATCCGCATCCGTGCCACGACCATCACCGACTTCGACCGCAAAGACATCATCGTCCCGAACAAGACGTTCATCACGGGTCAGCTCATCAACTGGTCGCTGACCGACACCATTACCCGCGTGACTCTCAAGCTCGGGGTGGACTACGGCTCGGACCTGGATCTGGTGCGCGACCTGCTGTTGCAGGCGGCCCGTGAGAACCCTCGGGTCCTGAAAGAGCCGGAACCGATCGTCTACTTCCTGAATTTCGGCGAAAGCACGCTGGACCACGAACTGCGCATGCACGTTCGCGATCTGGGCGACCGCAACCCGGTGCTGGACGAGATAAACCGGTTCATCAACCGCGAGTTCAAGAAGCAGAAGATCAACATCTCGTTCCGCCAGATGGAGATCTACCTCAAGAACACCCAGGGCAAGGAATACAAGATGGTGCCCGTGGACGCCGAGGAAAAGACCGTGCTGCCGACCGAGAAGGCTACACCGCCGGTCAACACCAAAGTGGCGCCTGCCACCAAGGATGCGCCAGAACCGCCTGAACTCAGGCTCGACTGATCGGGTCAACCCCAGCAGAATGCCCTCACATTTTGCTGGAGATGGCCTGTGAAAGCCCTCGACGAACTCGTCTTCGACAACCGCTTCGCCCGCCTGGGCGATGCGTTCTCCACCTCGGTCCTGCCCGAACCCATCGCCGAACCGCGTCTCGTGGTCGCCAGCAAGGCCGCATTGTCCTTGTTGGACCTGGACCCGAGCCAGGCCGAAACGCCTCTGTTTGCGGAAATCTTTGCTGGACACAAGCTCTGGCAGGAAGCCGAGCCGCGGGCAATGGTCTATTCCGGTCACCAGTTCGGTTCGTACAACCCGCGCCTGGGAGATGGGCGCGGGCTGCTGCTCGGCGAGGTCTACAACGACGCAGGCGAGCACTGGGACCTGCACCTCAAGGGCGCCGGACAGACACCGTACTCGCGCATGGGAGATGGTCGCGCGGTGCTGCGCTCTTCGATCCGCGAATTTCTGGCCTCCGAAGCCCTGCACGCACTGGGCATTCCCAGCAGCCGCGCCGCCTGTGTGATCGGCTCCAGCACGCCAGTCTGGCGGGAAACCGAGGAACGTGCCGCGATGGTCCTGCGTCTGGCTCACAGCCATGTGCGCTTCGGCAGTCTTGAATACTTCTACTACACCAAGCAGCCGGAACAGTTGAAGCAACTGGCCGAGCATGTGCTGACGATGCACTACCCACAGTGCCAGGAGCAGCCCGAGCCGTATCTGGCGATGTTCCGGGAAATCGTCGAGCGCAACGCCGAGCTGATCGCCAAGTGGCAGGCCTATGGTTTCTGCCATGGCGTGATGAACACCGACAACATGTCGATTCTGGGCATCACCTTCGACTTCGGGCCGTTCGCGTTTCTGGACGATTTCGATCAGCACTTTATCTGCAACCATTCCGATCACGAAGGCCGCTATTCCTTCAGCAATCAGGTGCCCATCGCGCAATGGAACCTCAGCGCACTGGCGCAGGCCCTGACGCCGTTCATCAGTGTGGACGCGCTGCGCGAAACCATCGGCCTGTTCCTGCCGCTATATCAGGCGCACTACAGAGACCTGATGCGCCGTCGCCTCGGCCTGACTCAAGCAGACGAGCAGGACGACGAACAGGACGACATGCTGGTCAGCCGCCTGCTGCAACTGATGCAGAACAGTGGCGTCGATTACACGCTGTTCTTCCGCAGACTGGGCGATGCACCGGCAGTCGATGCGCTGCAAGTCCTGCGTGATGACTTCGTCGACATCAAGGGCTTCGACAGTTGGGGCGAGACCTATCTGGCGCGCATCGCCCAGGAAGAAAGCACCTCGGAAGACGAACGCAAAACCCGCATGCACGCAGTCAATCCGCTCTACATCCTGCGCAACTACCTAGCACAAAACGCGATTCAAGCCGCCGAGCAAGGCGACTACGAAGAAGTCCGCCGCCTGCACGAAGTGCTCTGCAATCCCTTCACCGAACAACCCGACATGGACCGCTACGCCCAGCGCCCACCGGACTGGGGCAAGCACCTGGAAATCAGCTGTTCGTCGTGACCCTCGCGAGTCGCAAGAAGGGACGCAGAGCGTCACGAGAGGCATGCCCACGCGATGGGCACGATCAATATCGGGAATGATCGATCCTACGCTCCGCGTGGGAATGCCGCCCAGGACGCTCCGCGTCCGCTTTCAGCCGCGCGAAGATGGATTGGCCAGCCCCGCATCGACCAGCCATTGCTCCAGCCCTTCCAGATCGGGAATACGGGCGACGGTGTCGCCGACCTGCACCGCCGCCAGTTCCAGCTCGGTCAGGGGCACGTCGACGTAGCTCAACTGGCTGTCGACCTTGCAGGAACGCGGGATGCCTTGGGTCAGCAGGGCGATGAACCGGACGTCATGGCGTCCTCCCAGCGCATTGAGCACCACGATGCGGGCACGACCGCCGACCCGGGTGCGCCCACCGCAGGCGGCTTCGAAACTGAGCAGCGGCAAGGTCAGCTCACGCCAGCTGATAGGCCCCAGGTACCACTCGGGCGCGCCCGGCTCGGCGCTGCAGTCCTGATAGTCGATCAGTTCTGCAACGGCCACATTGGGCAGCAACAGGTGGCGGTCGCTCAAGGGCAACAGCAGGCCGGTGAGGCTGGTCAGGCGGCTGGTCTGGAACGCGCTTTCAGACATTGACCTGACTCCAGTAGGCGATGCTGTCCAGCAGCACGCTCTCTTGATACGGCTTGCTCAGGTACTCGTTGACGCCAATCGCCATGGCGCGGTCGCGGTGTTTCTGGCCAGAGCGTGAGGTGATCATGATGATCGGCAAATCCTTGAGCTGCTCGTCGTGACGAATCTGGCTGGCCACTTCGAAGCCGTCCATGCGCGGCATCTCAATGTCCAGCAGCATGATGTCCGGGGTGTGTTCCTGAAGCAGGCTCATGGCGTCGACACCGTCCTTCGCCGTGAGCACGTGCATGCCGTGGCGCTCCAGCAGTCGGCCGGTCACCTTGCGCACCGTGACCGAGTCGTCCACCACCATGACCAGCAGCGGCCTGGCCTGTTCGATCTCATGGAATGTCTGCACCGGTCCATCAAATGCAGGTCTATGCAGGCGTCCCTGCAAGGTACGAATCTGCGCCATCAGGTCGAGAATCAGCACCACACGACCATCGCCCAGAATGGTTGCGCCGGAAATGCCCTGAACCCTGGCGAATTGCGGACCGAGGTTCTTGACCACGATTTCCCGCGAGCCGGCCAGTGCATCGACCTGCACGGCCACCCACTGGTCCTGCAGATGCACCAGCAGCACCGGCAGCGGCTCGAGCTGGCCGATCAGGCGTGGCGGGCTGTTGTCGATCAGCTCACCCAGATAGCGCAACTCATAGCTGCGTCCGCCGTACTGATAGCGCGGCGGGCTGGTCTGGTAGCAGGTGTCCAGCTCATTGGGCATGACCCGCACGATGCCGTCTACGGTATTCAGCGGCACGGCGTACTGCTCCTCGCCGCAGGTGACCATCAGCGCGCGGTTGACCGAGACCGAGAACGGCAGGCGAATCCTGAAGCGAGTGCCCTTGCCCGGCGTCGAGTCGATCACCATCGATCCGCCCAGTTGCTTGACCTCGGCGTGCACCACGTCCATGCCCACGCCACGTCCGGAAATCTGCGTGATGATTTCCGTCGTGGAGAACCCGGCCTGCAGGATGAACGGCAGAACCTCGTGATCGGCCAGATCGGCCTCGGGGTGGATCATGCCGCGCTTGATCGCCTTGCGTCGCACGGCGGCCAGATCGACACCCGACCCGTCATCGCTGAGTTCGATCAGGATGTCGCCGCCCTCGTGCATCAGCTCCAGCGTGATCAGCCCCTGCTCGGGCTTGCCCGCGGCAAGACGCCGTTCAGTGCTTTCCAGCCCGTGATCGACCGCGTTGCGCAGCATGTGCTCCAGAGGCGCAACCATGCGCTCCAACACATTACGGTCCATTTCGCCGTCGGCGTTGGCCACCTCGAACTGCACCTTCTTGTTCAGTTGGGTCGCCACTTGCCGCACGACACGCCGCAAGCGCGGGACCATCCGCTCGAAAGGCACCATGCGCGTACGCATCAGGCCTTCCTGCAATTGAGTGTTGACCCGTGCCTGCTGCGACAACAGCATTTCAGCGTCACGCGTGCGTGCGCCGAGGGTTTCCTTGAGGTCCATCAGGTCGGATGCCGACTCGAACAGCGCACGGGATAACTGTTGCAACTGGGAGTGGCGGTCCATTTCCAGCGGATCGAATTCTTCGTAGCCAAGGCGTTCGGCCTGCACCTGCTCGCGACTGAGAATCCGGCCCTGGGTTTCCATGTCCAGACGCCGCAGTTGATCGCGCATCCGCTCGATGGTCGTCTCCATCTCCACCAGCGCGACCTGAGCGTCGAGCATCTGCTGTTCGATGCGTCCCCGAAAGATCGAGGTCTCGCCCGCCAGGTTGACCAGATTCTCCAGCTGCTCGGCCGGCACCTTGATCGTCTCCGGCACGTTGCGCTCGGACTCGGCCTCGGCTGCGGGCACCGGTGCAGCAACAGAGTCCGGCT
>Ga0065712_10067848_pt1 | contig 26177 bp, 20 predicted proteins | sample MisRhiReplicate1_FD_59099 | JGI IMG/M metagenome (GOLD analysis project Ga0065712, IMG submission 59099) | Miscanthus rhizosphere microbial communities from Kellogg Biological Station, MSU, sample Rhizosphere Soil Replicate 1: eDNA_1 v3... | ecosystem: Host-associated > Plants > Roots >...
CGCCAGCGTGACCGTAATGCCAGCCGCCGTTGAAATATCGCGGGTCAGCGGCAGTGATTGCGCTTCCCAGGCCAGCAGGCCGCCATCCACGTAGTGGTAGCGATGATGGCCGATCACGTCCAGCAACCAGATGAAGCGTCCTGCCCAGCCACCACCTTCATCGTCATACACAACATAGACGGCATCGGGGTTGTGTCCCAGCTCGCCGAACAGCTTTTCAAGGTCGGAATGCGCGGGCAGCAGGCCGGGCGCAGGTGGCTGGCCAAGTTGAGTGCGCTTGGGGTCAACGAAACGAGCGCCAGGAATATGCCCGGCGTCGTAGCGAGCGCTGCTGGTCAGATCCACCAGAATCAGTTCCGGGGCCTCAAGGCGCTCAAGCAGATCGTTGGGCTCGATGACCAACGGTAAGCCAGCGAATACGGACATTTGCAGCCTCCGATGAAAAGAAAGATGCGAATTGTACGCCAGGCCTCAGGCTTTGCGATGACTAAAGATGCCCAGCGCACGCTCAATACATTGCGCGGTTTTTCCGAATGCCTGAACGGAAATTTCCGACAGTGCGCCGCCGCCCTGATCAGCGACCACCAGCATCATGACTTTGCCGTTGCTGCTCAAAGAACGAATCAACCAGTGCTGGCCGCTGAACAGCGTTTTGAGCGGCGCAGGCAGCAGGGCAGAAAACTGGGCGATATTGGCAGGGGTCATGCGCAACTGGGTCGGCTGGGTCAGAAGCCGCTGCAGCACGGTGCTTTCCTTCACGAACAGTTGCATCGCTGCCGCCTCGGGCGGCAGGCCGGCAGACTGATGCACGCGCAGCGCCGTTCCGGTCTTGTCCATCATCAGCAGCATGACCCGCTGCATGCCACAGGCGATAAGGGCTTCACGGGCAGAGGTGGTCAAATGCATGGCATTGATGAATGGCGTCGGGTCCTGCAGCAGTTCGGCGCATTGCTTGCGCCAGAGCTGCAGCGCGTCAGCCGAGGGCGGCGGCGCAGGTTCGTTGTCGCGTCTTACGCGTCGCGCATCCCAGGGCCAGATCAGGGATTCGGCCGGATGCCACAGATCCTTTTCGCTGTGATGGCGAGCGCTGCTGGCCGCATTCTGGTGGGCCTGCTGCTGCACGTCATCCAAGGGCTGCTGCAGGTACAGGCTGGTGAGTCGCTCCCAGCGCAGGCAGTGCGGGCTGTTCCAGGCGTGCTGCGCGGCCAGCGCCAGTCCGTTGCCCAGCAATACGGTATTGGCGGGCTGGTTGAGCCAGCGACGCAGGTTAGGGTCGGCATCCATCAGCTGCTGTTGCAGCAAGGGATCCTGATCTTCGCGCGCGATGCGCAGCACCTTGACCAGATCACGCCGCTCGCTGAGCAGCAGTTTGTAGCCGCGGGTCACCCAGACCGGCAGACGCCAGAACTCGGCCAGCGCCAGCGCCAGTTCCAGCAGGTTGACGCCGAACAGTTCCTTCTCGACGGCGATGCTGGAATGGCCTTTGTGAATGACTCGAAGTTCGAGTTCTTCCAGCAATTTGGGGTAAGCAAGCGCCATCGGCCAAAGTGGTGCCAGAAACAACAGGCTGCCCAGATGAATGTCCTGCCACAGTCGCGCCAGACGGCTGGCGAACAGCCCGTTGGCCTGCTGCGTGGCGTGCTGGCTGATCAGGATCAACTGGCGGAATGCCGCCGGAATTTCTTCGGGCGGCTTGGCCGGCAAACGACCCAGCAGCACTTCAGTACGCGCCAGCCCCAGCCGGTTGATCGCGATTTCCAGGCTCTCGGCCTGTTCAGTGATGCCGTGCGTGTGGTGATTGGCCTCGCGCATCACGCTGAGCACCAGCGCAGGACTTTCCTGCATCATTTCCGCAATTTCACGCAATGAGCGGCGACTGTCATTGAGTGCCGCACGAACCCGGTCGTGGTTCGCCGCAGGCACTGGCAGATCGACGCCGTCGAGCAGTCTGACCCAGGATTCAAGCGTCTTTGGAACCGGCGGATGTGGAACATGCGTTGTCGACATTCGATGCCCTGTGCAGCTGATTTTCGAGCTGGGAGGCTGCCAGCGTTCTGGGGCGCGACAGCCTTTTTAGATCCCGCGATTCCGGGCGGAACTGGTTTTTTAGCAAGAACTGCCTATAGTCTGGCCCAGTTAGGCCGATAAGGAGAAGAAGAGTTTCAAGAACTTCCGGACTGTCCCTGAACCCGACTCAGTAAAGTATTTTCTCCTATGGCTAAAATTATCGGCATCATTGTCGTTTTCGCGAGTGTCCTCGGCGGATACGTCCTGTCTCACGGCAAGATCATGGCCCTGTTTCAGCCCTACGAGGTGTTGATCATCGGCGGTGCTGCGCTGGGTGCATTTCTGCAGGCCAACCCTGGCCACATGACCATGCACGTGTTCAAGAAGTCGCTGAAGATGTTCGGCACACGCTTCACCCACGCCTATTACCTTGAGGTGCTGGGTCTGGTTTACGAAATCCTCAACAAGAGTCGTCGAGAAGGCATGATGGCCATTGAAGGGGATATCGAAGAGCCGGCCTCAAGCCCTATCTTCGCCAAATATCCGGGTATATTGAAAGATGAACGCATGACGGCGTACATCTGCGATTACCTGCGCATCATGTCCTCGGGCAACATGGCTCCCCACGAACTGGAAGGCCTGTTCGACATGGAACTGCTGAGCATGAAGGAAGAGCTCGAGCATCCGTCGCACGCCATCACCGGTATTGCCGACGGCATGCCTGGCTTCGGTATCGTCGCGGCGGTATTGGGTATCGTGGTGACCATGGCGTCCCTGGGTTCGGGCGACAAGGCGGCCATCGGCATGCACGTAGGTGCGGCACTGGTAGGTACCTTCTTCGGTATTCTCGCGGCTTACGGTTTCTTCGGTCCGCTGGCCACTTCCCTGGCTCACGATGCCAAGGAAGAAATGAACGTCTACGAGTGCATCAAGGCTTCCCTGGTGGCCTCGGCCTCCGGCATGCCGCCTTCGCTGGCTGTCGAGTTCGGCCGCAAGGTTCTGTACCCGCTGCATCGCCCCAGCTTCAGTGAGCTGGAACAAGCGGTTCGCGGTCGCTAAGCCATGGAAAATAATCAGCCGATAATCATCAAGCGCGTCAAGCGCTTCGGTGGAGGGCATCACGGCGGCGCCTGGAAAATCGCTTTTGCCGACTTCGCGACGGCAATGATGGCGTTCTTCCTGGTGTTGTGGCTGATGTCGTCCGCCACGCCCGAGCAGTTGATTGCCGTGGCCGGTTACTTCAAGGACCCGGTCGGGTTCTCCGACAGCGGTTCGCCCTATGTGATCGACCTGGGCGGCTCGCCGGAAATGTCGCCCAACCAGACGCTCAACCCTGAAGTGAAAACCACGCCTTCACCGGATACGGTGCCGATAGAGTCCGACACCTCGGAATCCAAGGCTGAAGAGGTCGAGCAGGAACGTCTCGAAATGCTCCTGCAGGAATTGCAGAACAAGGTCGAAGAGAACCCGCAACTGCAGAAGTTCAAGGACCAGATTCTGTTCGAGATCACGCAGGACGGTCTGCGCATCCAGATCATGGATGCTGACAACCGACCGATGTTCGATTCCGGCAGTGCGCGCTTGAAGCCTTACTTCGAGGACATTCTGCTGGCGATGGCTGACACCATCAAAAGCGTGCCCAATAAGATCAGCATCAGCGGCCATACCGATGCCACGCCGTTCGTAGGCAATGGTGGGTTCGGCAACTGGGAACTGTCGGCCAACCGGGCCAACGCTGCGCGCCGTGCTCTGGTTGCAGGCAGTTATCCGGATCCGCAGGTGGCACGCGTGGTCGGTTATGCCTCATCGGCGCTTTATGACCGTGAAAACCCGACCAACCCCGTGAACCGCCGTATCGATATCGTTGTGCTGACCAAAAAGGCCCAGGAGCGTATTGAGGGTGCTCAAAACTCCGGTGGTGCGCCGCAGACGCCTCCGGCGCAGTCTGCCCCGCCAGCACCGGGTTCAGTGCCTGGCGCTTCGACGGCGCCAGCGCCGGTCGATCCGCAGGCCTATGCCCAGCCCCATGAGATCCGGCAGAAGCTGAACATCTTCGATCAGGGCACGCTGAAGGTCGAGCCGACCCAGAACTGAGTCCTGATACCTACAAAAATGCCGCGATCATCGCGGCATTTTTGTTTTCGGCAGAACGTCGGCGCAGACAGGTATCAGTAGCTGTCTTCCGGCAGGCTGGCGATGATCGAGCGATAGCTGTTCATGCGTTGCTGCTGAACGCGCCCGTCTTCGAGTGCCTTGAGCAGGGCGCAGCCGGGTTCGCGGTCGTGCTTGCAGTCGCGGAAACGGCATGTGCCGATCAGGTCGTTGAACTCGATGAAGCCCGCTTCCACGTCGGCGCGGCTGACATGGCCCAGTCCGAATTCACGGATGCCCGGCGAGTCTATGAGGTCGCCGCCGCGCGGAAAGTGGAACAGTCGCGCAGTGGTTGTGGTGTGCGTGCCCTGACCGGAAAGCTCCGACAACGGGCCGACACGCGTCCCGACTTCAGGCAGCAGGCTGTTGACCAGCGAAGACTTGCCCACGCCGGACTGACCCACGAACACGCTGATATGACCATCCAGGCGCGCCTGCAACTGCTGCATGCCGTCGCCGTGATGCGCAGACACTTCCAGTACCGGGTAACCCAGCGTGCGGTAGACCGCCAGCAAGGCGTTGAGCGCAGGAGCGTTCTGCTCATCGATCAGGTCAGCCTTGTTGAGCAGCAGCAGCGGATGAATCCCGGCATGCTCGGCGGCGACCAGATAACGGTCGATCAGGTTGGCATGCGGCTCGGGCATCGGGGCGAAAACAATGACGATCAGGTCGACATTGGCTGCCACCGGTTTGAGCTGGCCGCGTGAATCCGGACGGCACAGTTCGGTGGTGCGGGGCAGTTGGGCGACGATGACGCCGATGCCCTGATTGCCGGCGCGCCAGACCACGCGATCACCGGTCACCAGTGCGGGCAGGTTGGCGCGCAAGTGACAGCGGAATACCTGGCCGATCTGTTCGCCTTCCTGGGCCTCGACTTCGACCTGAACGCCGAAGTGGGCAATCACCAGGCCGGTCTGTTCCGGGCCGAGGTCACCGCCTTCGAGTGTTTCGAGCGCGACGGACTCGCGTTTCGCAGCGCGGGCAGCACGTTCGCCCTGAATCTTTTCGATGCGCCAGTTCTGACGACGATTGAGTTGGCGTTTGGCCATGGGTGTTCCGATGTGATGAAGCAGATGAATAGGCAGTACGTTGAATCGGGCGGCAGTCTAGCACGGTCAGGTAAGCTAAACTGCGCGCCTACGCCGAGGAGTCGTCACATGCAGAACAAGCAGAACCTTATCTGGATCGACCTGGAAATGACCGGTCTGGACCCTGACACCGATGTCATCATCGAAATGGCCACGATCATCACCGATAGCGAGCTGAACACCCTGGCCGAAGGTCCTGTGCTCGCGATTCACCAGAGCGATGAGACGCTGGCGCGAATGGACGAATGGAACACCCGTCAGCACGGCGGCTCGGGCCTGACCCAGCGTGTGCGTGAAAGCACGGTGACGATGGCGGATGCCGAGGCGCAGACTCTGGCCTTCATCATGCAATGGGTGCCTGAGCGCAGTTCGCCGATCTGCGGCAACAGTATCTGCCAGGACCGTCGCTTCCTGTATCGCCACATGCCGACCCTGGAACACTACTTTCACTACCGCAATCTTGATGTCTCTACGCTCAAGGAACTGGCCGCGCGCTGGTCGCCGAACCTCAAGTTCCAGAAGGGCAGTACGCACCTGGCGCTGGACGACATTCGCGAGTCGATTGCCGAACTGCGCTTTTACCGCGAGCACTTCATCAAGTAACACGTGAGGCCTGTGCAGTGAATGAATCTTCGCTGCACTCTTTCAGTGCATAAGCCTTTCGGCGCACAACGGCGCTGGTTAAACTGCGCGCCCTTGTCGCCGAGTCGTCACCATGTTGCTGATGCTTTACCTGATTGCGATCACTGCTGAAGCCATGACTGGCGCACTGTCTGCCGGGCGGCGCGGCATGGACTGGTTCGGCGTGGTGCTGATCGCCTGCGTCACAGCGTTGGGCGGCGGTTCGGTGCGCGATGTGCTGATCGGTCACTACCCGCTGACCTGGGTCAAGCACCCGGAATACCTGGTGCTGACCAGCATTGCGGCGCTGGTGACCATTTTCATCGCCCCGTTGATGCGGCATCTGCGCTCGCTGTTTCTGGTGCTCGATGCACTCGGGCTGGTGGCCTTTACGCTGATTGGCTGCATGACCGCGCTGGAAGCCGGGCACGGCATGCTGATCGCGTCGGTGTGTGGGGTGATTACCGGCGTATTCGGCGGCATCCTGCGGGATATCTTCTGCAACGACATCCCGCTGATCTTCCGTCGCGAGCTGTACGCCAGCGTCTCGTTCCTTGCTGCGTGGTGCTTCCTGCTGTGCGGTTATCTGGAGTTGCCTTCCGAACAAAGCGTGCTGATCACCCTGTTCGGCGGCCTGCTGCTGCGCCTGCTGGCGATCCGTTTCCACTGGGAAATGCCCAAGTTCGTTTACAAGGATGAGCCTTGATCTGATAAGCGTTTTAACGCGCGTCGTTGCGGGGGCTTAACTGATCGCACATGCGTCAGGAGCGGCCATGCTTGCCCAGCGCCCACGCCACATGCTCTCTGACCATCTCCGACGGATATTCGCGGCGGGCTTCCAGCGCTTCTATCACGGGAATGGTCGAAGGTGCGTTGCCCAGTCCGACCGCCAGATTTCTTAGCCAGCGTTCATACCCGGCACGCCGCAAGGGTGAGCCTTCGGTGCTGCTCAGAAATTTATCCTCATCCCACAGAAACAGCTCGGCCAGCCCCGCGTTGTCCAGGTTGTGGCGCGGCTGAAAGTCGCTCTGGTCGGTAGGGCGGGCGAAGCGGTTCCAGGGGCAGACGATCTGGCAGTCATCACAGCCGAATACCCGATTCCCAATCAAAGGGCGCAGCTCTTCGGGGATGGATGTCTTCAGCTCGATGGTCAGGTAGGAAATGCAGAGGCGCGCATCCAGCACGTAAGGGCCGACAAAGGCTGCCGTCGGACAGATATCGAGACACGCCGTGCAGCGCCCGCAATGTTCGGTGGCATGTGGCGGATCGACCGGCAGCGGGATATCGACAAACAGCTCGCCGAGAAAGAAAAAACTGCCGGCCTTGCGATTGAGCACCAGTGTGTTCTTTCCGATCCAGCCCAGCCCGGCCTGTTCGGCGATTGCTTTTTCCAACACCGGCGCGCTGTCGACGAAGGCCCTGAAGCCAAAGGGGCCGATGGCTTGCTGGATGCGCTCGGCCAGTTGCTGCAGGCGTTTGCGAATCAGTTTGTGATAGTCGCGGCCCAACGCATAACGGGACACGTAGGCCTTTTCAGGCTCGGTCAGGCGCTGAGCCATTTCCGTGTCGCCTGGCAGATAGTCCATTCGCAGCGATACTACTCGCAGCGTTCCCGGCACCAGCTCTTCAGGGTGGGAACGTTTGCTGCCATGGGCTGCCATATAGTCCATTTCGCCGTGATAGCCCGCTTCGAGCCAGCGCTGCAGATGCTGCTCATGCTCTGCCAGATCGAGCCCGGAGATGCCGACTTCCTGAAAGCCGAGCTCACGGCCCCACGCCTTGATCGATTGCGCAAGGGTGACAAGGTCGTCAGCGGTGGGAAGTTCAGCGGTAATAGCGGACATGCGCAGAGAGAAACCAGAGACAAGGTGCGTATAATTCTGCCAGACATCGGAGCCTAGAGACGCATGTTAGACACGAAACCCGAATTACCCGACGCGCTGTACAGCGCTGCGCAGGTGCGTGACCTCGATGCCCGGCTGATTGCCGCAGGTACCCCAGGCTTCGAATTGATGCAGCGGGCCGCGCACGCAACCTGGCGGGCGATCCGCAGGCGCTGGCCCGAAGCGAGCGAACTGACGGTGCTGGCCGGGCATGGCAACAACGCCGGAGACGGTTATCTGGTGGCCTCGCTGGCCCACAAGACCGGCTGGCAGGTGCGGGTTCTGGCTGTCGGTGATCCTGCTGCGTTGCAGGGCGACGCTGCATTGGCCTACGCCGCTGCATCGGGCGTCAATATCCAGCCCTGGGCCAATCAGCCCATGGCTGGCATCGTGGTGGATGCGCTGCTGGGTACAGGGCTTCAGGGTGATGTGCGCGATCCTTATCGTTCAGCTATCGAGGCGATCAATGCCAGCGGCTTGCCGGTGGCGGCGGTGGATATTCCCTCGGGTCTGTGTGCCGATACCGGGCATTGCCTGGGTGTCGCCGTCCGAGCAGACCTGACCGTGACATTTATCGGCCTGAAAATGGGCATGCTGACCGGCGATGCCCCCGACCTGATCGGGCAACTGATCTTTGATGATCTACAGGCCGACAAGGCCATCGTCGCCCAGGCGCCGGTGACCGCAAAACGACTCGACAAAACCAGCCTGCCTTTTCTGGCGCCTCGGCCGCGCACTGCTCATAAAGGTATGTATGGTCGCGTGTTGGTCATCGGTGGCGATCACGGTTTCGGCGGCGCGGCATTGTTGAGCGCCGAAAGCGCGTTACGCAGCGGGGCAGGCATGGTCACGCTGGCGACCCGCACCGAACATGTGCCCGCCGCGCTGACGCGCATGCCCGAGATCATGAGCGCTGGCATTCACTCGGCCAACCAGCTCATGACGCTGATCGAGGCAGCCAGCGTACTGGTTGTCGGGCCTGGTCTGGGTCAGGACAGTTGGGGGCGCAGCCTGCTGTCTGCAGCGGCCAATGCCGATCGGCCGCAGGTCTGGGATGCCGATGCGCTCAATCAACTGGCAACCGGGCAGGTGGTCCTGCCGAAGAACAGTGTTATCACCCCGCATCCCGGTGAAGCGGCGCGCCTGCTGGGTATCAGCACTCAGGAGGTGCAGAACGACCGCGCCGCTGCAGCCCACGCGCTGGCGCGTAAATTCAATACCGTCTGCGTGCTCAAGGGCTCAGGCAGCCTGATCGCCGATGTCGATGGGCGACTGGCGCTGTGTGATCGCGGTCACCCTGCCATGGCCACTGCAGGCCTTGGCGATGTGCTGGCCGGGCTGACCGGTGCGCTGATGGCTCAACACATGAGTGCGTTCGATGCGGCCTGTCTTGCAGTGTGGCTGCATGCCAGTGCCGGTCAGAAAATCGGTGCATCGGGGCGTGGCATGGCAGCCAGCGATAGTATTCCCGCCATTCGTCAGTTACTGGAGGAGCTGAAACCGTGTCTGATTTAACGCTGCATGTGATTGGCGAAGAGGCCATGATGGCTTTCGGCGCACGCCTCGCGCAGGTCACCGAGGGTGTGGGTGTCATTTTTCTGGACGGGGATCTGGGCGCGGGCAAGACCACGCTTTCGCGAGGCCTGATACGTGGATTCGGGCACGAAGGGGCTGTGAAGAGCCCGACCTTCACCCTCGTTGAACCCTATGAAATAGGGACGATCAAGGTTTTCCACTTCGACTTGTATCGCCTGGTCGATCCAGAAGAACTGGAGTTCATGGGCGTGCGGGATTACTTCGACGGCGACTCACTTTGTCTCATCGAGTGGCCCCAGCGTGGTGCAGGCTTTTTGCCAAAGCCTGACCTGACCATTACCATTAGCCCGCACGGAGAAGGTCGTTCCGTGATATTGAGCCCCACGGGTTCGCGTGGCGAACGCTGGTGTGCCACTTTGGCTTTGGAATTCAAATAGATATGGGGTTAGGTATGCGCATGCGCGCGCTGGTTACTGTAGTAGGTCTGCTGTTGATGGCCTTGGCTGTCGAAGCGCTGGCCGCTACGCAAGTACGAAGTGTCCGCTTATGGCGAGCGCCGGATAATACTCGGTTGGTATTCGACCTTTCAGGACCTGTCCAGCACAGCGTATTTACCCTGACTTCACCTGACCGTCTGGTGATCGACATCAATGGCGCGACATTGGGCGGACCGCTCAATGTGTCGACCGCCAACACGCCGATCACCAGCATGCGTTCTGCGCAGCGCACCGCGACCGATCTGCGCGTGGTCATCGACCTCAAAAAGGCCGTGACGCCGAAAAGCTTCACGCTGGCGCCGAATCAGCAGTACGGCAACCGCCTTGTGGTTGATCTGTTCGACAACGCTGCCGACGCGAACCCGACGCCAGTGCCGACGATTGCTGACACCCCTGCGAACACTGCGCCTGCGGTGCCGATCAGCCCGTCCAAGCCTGAAGTCAAGCTGACGCCGGTACCCAACGGCAAGCGCGATATCGTGGTCGTGATCGACGCCGGTCATGGTGGCGAAGACCCGGGTGCTTCCGGCAGGGGCGGTGAAAAAGAGAAAAACGTGGTGCTGTCGATTGCGCGTGAGCTCCAACGGCAGATCAATGCCGAGAAGGGCTACCGCGCGGAGCTGACGCGAACCGGCGACTACTTCATCCCGTTGCGCAAACGAACCGAGATCGCCCGCGCCAAGGGGGCCGACCTGTTCGTTTCCATTCACGCCGACGCTGCGCCTTCCACGGCGGCCTTTGGCGCGTCGGTGTTTGCCCTGTCTGATCGTGGTGCAACGTCCGAAACCGCGCGCTGGCTGGCGGACAGTGAAAACCGTTCCGACCTGATTGGTGGTGCCGGTGCCGTGAGTCTCGATGACAAGGACCGCATGCTGGCAGGCGTACTGCTCGACCTGTCCATGACGGCATCGCTGTCGTCAAGCCTGAACGTCGGCCAGAAAGTCCTGAGCAACATCGGCCGGGTGACTTCGCTGCACAAGTCCCGTGTCGAGCAGGCAGGCTTCATGGTGCTCAAATCGCCGGACATTCCGTCGATCCTGGTGGAAACCGGCTTTATTTCCAATGCCAACGAAGCCAACAAGCTGTCCTCGGCCTCGCATCAACAGGCACTGGCGCGCTCGATCAACTCCGGCGTGAAGCAGTTCTTCCAGCAGAACCCGCCACAGGGCACTTACATCGCCTGGTTGCGTGACAACGGCAAGCTGGCCCAGGGCCCGCGCAACCATGTCGTACGCTCCGGCGAAACGCTGGCCATGCTGGCCGCACGTTACGACATGAACATCGCCACATTGCGCAGCGCCAATGGCCTGAAGTCCGATGAGTTGAAAATCGGCCAGGACCTGCGCATTCCGAGCTCCGAGGTTGCAACACAGCCATGAATGAAGAAGCCGCCAGCAGCGACCTTCTGCTCGAAGGCATTGAGCCGCAAGTCGAACAGGCCGTCCTGAACGCCGCTCGCATCGAACTGCTCAGTCCTCGACTGGCGAACCAGATTGCGGCGGGCGAGGTGGTCGAGCGCCCTGCGTCGGTGATCAAGGAGTTGCTGGAAAACAGCCTCGATTCCGGTGCGCGACGCATTGACGTCGATGTCGAGCAGGCCGGTATCAAGCTGCTGAAAGTGCGCGACGATGGCAGCGGTATCTCTTCGGATGACCTGCCCTTGGCGCTGGCGCGCCATGCGACGAGCAAGATCCGCGATCTGGAAGACCTTGAGCGCGTGATGAGCCTGGGCTTTCGCGGTGAGGCCCTTGCATCGATCAGTTCGGTCGCACGTCTCACCCTGACGTCCCGCACCCGAAACGCGGATCAGGCCTGGCAGGTCGAGACCGAAGGTCGCGACATGGCGCCCCGTGTGCAGCCTGCTGCGCATCCGGTCGGCACGTCCGTGGAAGTGCGTGATCTGTTTTTCAACACGCCTGCTCGCCGCAAGTTTCTCAAGGCTGAAAAGACTGAATTCGATCATCTTCAGGAAGTGATCAAGCGCATGGCGCTGGCGCGTTTCGACGTGGCCTTCCATTTGCGTCATAACGGCAAGACTATTCTCAGTCTGCACGAAGCCTATGACGACACCGCCAGAGCGCGTCGCGTGTCGGCCATCTGCGGACCGGGCTTCCTGGAGCAGGCGCTGCCGATCGAGATCGAGCGTAACGGTCTGCATCTGTGGGGCTGGGTCGGGTTGCCGACGTTCTCTCGCAGCCAGGCAGATCTGCAGTATTTCTTCGTCAATGGCCGAGCGGTGCGCGACAAACTCGTCGCCCATGCGGTGCGTCAGGCGTATCGCGATGTGTTGTTCAATGGCCGTCACCCGACCTTCGTGCTGTTTTTCGAAGTCGATCCGGCGGCTGTAGACGTCAACGTTCACCCGACCAAGCACGAAGTGCGCTTCCGTGACGGACGCACTGTGCACGATTTTCTGTACGGCACGCTGCACCGTGCGCTGGGTGACGTTCGGCCGGAAGATCAGTTGTCCGGCAGCGCACCTGTGACAGCGATTGTGCGTCCGACCGGCCCCGAAGCGGGCGAGTTCGGGCCGCAGGGCGAGATGCGTCTGGCCAATAACGTGCTCGAACAGCCGCAGGGCGAGACCTATGCACGTCCCGCAGGCTCCGGCTCGGGCGGCGGCTATCAGTATCAATACTCGCCGCGACCTGCTTCGCCGGGTGCGCCAGTCGCCGAAGTGCAAAGCGCCTACCGCGAGTTTTTCGCGCCGCTGCCGGGCACCACGCCGACGTCGTTGCCAGATTCGCCTGCTGATATTCCACCGCTGGGTTATGCGCTCGCGCAGCTCAAAGGCATCTACATCCTGGCTGAAAATGCCCACGGGCTGGTGCTGGTGGACATGCACGCCGCCCATGAACGGATCATGTACGAGCGCCTGAAAATCGCCATGGCCAACGAAGGCCTGAGCGGACAGCCGCTGCTGGTGCCCGAGTCCATCGCGGTCAGTCAGCGTGAAGCGGATTGCGCTGAAGAACATCTTGCGACCTTTCAGCGCCTGGGTTTCGAATTGCAGCGCCTCGGTCCCGAGACGCTGGCCATCCGACAGATCCCCGCGTTGCTCAAGCAGGCCGAGGCCAACCGGCTGGTCAGCGATGTGCTCGCGGACCTGATGGAATATGGCACCAGTGACCGGGTGCAGGCGCACATGAACGAACTGCTGGGCACCATGGCCTGTCATGGCGCGATCCGGGCCAACCGTCGTCTGGCGATCCCGGAAATGAACGGCCTGCTGCGCGACATGGAAAACACCGAGCGCAGCGGGCAATGCAACCACGGTCGTCCTACCTGGACCCAGATGGGGCTCAACGACCTGGATAAATTATTCCTGCGCGGTCAATGAATGAATGTTTTACCTCCGGCCATCTTTCTCATGGGGCCAACCGCAGCGGGCAAGACCGATCTTGCAATCGAACTCACCAAGGTCCTGCCGTGTGAGCTGATCAGCGTCGATTCGGCGCTGGTCTATCGCGACATGGACATCGGCACGGCCAAGCCTTCGAAGGCGCAACTGGCCGAATTTCCACACCGCCTGATCGACATACTTGACCCGTCGCAGAGCTATTCGGCGGCCGATTTTCGTACCGACGCGCTGGCCGCCATGGCTGAAATCACCGCACGGGGAAATATTCCTTTGCTGGTGGGCGGCACTATGTTGTATTTCAAGGCTCTATTGGACGGACTGGCGGATATGCCGGCGGCGGATGCACAGGTTCGGGCGCAGCTCGAAGCCGATGCGCTGGCCCATGGCTGGCAGTGGCTGCACGATCAATTGGCGGTGGTCGACCCGGTGTCGGCGGCACGTATTCACCCCAACGATCCGCAGCGCTTGATCCGTGCGCTGGAGGTTTATCGCGTCAGTGGAACGAGCATGACCGCACACCGCGAGCAACAAACTGCGCAAAGTACCGAAGCAGCGGCATCGGGGCGTCAGCAATTGCCCTATACTGTCGCGAATCTTGCGATAGCTCCGGCTGATCGCAAGGTACTGCATGACCGCATCGCACTACGTTTTTTGCAAATGCTGGACCAGGGGTTTCTGGACGAAGTACTGGCATTGCGCTCACGAGGCGACCTGCATTCAGGTCTGCCATCGATACGAGCCGTCGGTTATCGCCAGGTCTGGGATCACCTGGATGGAAAGCTGACACGGGATGAAATGCAGGAGCGCGGCATCATTGCAACGCGCCAACTGGCCAAACGGCAATTTACCTGGCTTCGCAGTTGGGAGAATTTGCACTGGTTGGACAGCCTGGCCAGCGACAATCTGCCACGCGCCTTGAAATACCTGGGATCGGTCTCCATATTGGGCTGAGTCCTTGCAATAGCCGTCTATCCTTGGGGGGTGGCCGGTAAGCCAATCGAATTCGATTTATTATTATTGATCCTTAAAGGAGTGCGGCACATGTCAAAAGGGCATTCGCTACAAGACCCTTACTTGAATACCTTGCGTAAAGAGAAGGTCGGGGTATCGATCTACCTGGTCAACGGTATCAAGCTGCAGGGCACGATCGAGTCTTTCGACCAGTTCGTCATTTTGCTGAAAAACACTGTCAGCCAGATGGTTTACAAACACGCTATTTCCACCGTCGTACCGGTTCGTCCGATTCGTCTGCCCAGCGCCACCGACGCTGACGGCACCGATGCCGAGCCAGGTAACGCCTGATAGGAGTCTGCCTTGTTCTTTGAGCGCCACAGCGGTGGTGAACGTGCGATTCTCGTTCACTTGGATGGTCAGGACCCTGAGGCGCGCGAAGATCCGCAGGAGTTTCAGGAGTTGGCCATGTCGGCTGGCGCCGATACCGTCGCGTTTATCAACGTGCCGCGTCATCGGCCATCCGCCAAATACCTGATTGGCTCTGGCAAGGTCGAGGAGCTTCGCGACCAGGTCAAGGCCGAGCAGGCCGATATCGTGATCTTCAATCACACCCTCACGCCCAGTCAGGAACGTAACCTCGAACGTGTTTTCGAGTGTCGCGTGCTTGACCGCACCGGTCTGATTCTGGATATCTTCGCCCAGCGCGCACGGACCCATGAAGGCAAGCTGCAGGTCGAACTGGCCCAGCTTGAGCACATGAGTACCCGTCTGGTGCGAGGCTGGACTCACCTTGAGCGTCAGAAGGGTGGTATCGGCCTGCGTGGACCAGGTGAAACCCAGCTCGAAACGGACCGTCGTCTGCTTCGGGTTCGTCTGCGCCAGATCAAGGGTCGTCTCGAGAAGGTTCGCAGTCAGCGTGATCAGGCCCGTCGCGGCCGTCGTCGCGCCGACATCCCTTCGGTTTCGCTGGTGGGTTACACCAACGCTGGCAAATCCACACTGTTCAACGCCGTGACCGATTCCGACGTGTTCGCAGCCGATCAGCTGTTCGCCACGCTGGACCCGACATTGCGTCGTCTGCAACTCGACGACCTGGGCCCCATCGTGCTGGCCGATACAGTGGGCTTCATTCGCCATCTGCCGCACAAGCTGGTCGAAGCCTTCCGCGCCACGCTTGAAGAATCGAGCAACTCCGATTTACTGCTGCATGTGATCGACTCCCACGAGCCGGACCGCATGTCGCAGATCGAGCAGGTCATTGCCGTGCTTGGCGAGATCGGTGCCGAGGGCTTGCCGATACTTGAGGTCTATAACAAACTCGATCTGCTTGAAGGCGTAGAGCCTCAGATACAGCGTGATGCCGATGGCAAGCCGCAACGTGTCTGGGTGTCTGCCCGGGATGGTCGTGGGCTGGACCTGCTCAAGCAGGCCGTAGCCGAACTGCTGGGTGACGACCTGTTCGTCGGCACCCTGTGTCTGCCTCAGCGTCTTGCCCGACTGCGTGCCCAGTTCTTCGAACTGGGTGCTGTGCAGAGCGAGACGCACGACGAGGAAGGCTCAAGTCTTCTGGCAGTGCGTATACCGCGCGTTGAACTCAATCGTCTGGTGACTCGCGAAGGATTGCAGCCGCTGGAGTTCATCGAGCAACACACTTTGCAATAAAAGCGCGAGAAAGCCGTTGTACGGCTTTCGCGGGCATTCTGTAGCATGGGGCGGCGCGCCGATGGTGCGTCTTTGCTTTATCAGATGGAGAGCGCTATGGCTTGGAATGAGCCGGGTGGCAACTCGAATAATCAAGATCCCTGGGGTGGTAAACGCCGTGGCGGCGACCGCAAGGGGCCACCTGATCTCGACGAGGCCTTCCGTAAGCTGCAGGAAAGCCTGAATGGGCTGTTCGGCGGCGGTAAGAAACGCAGTGGTGATGGCGGCAGTGGCGGCGGTTCGGGCAAGGGCGGAGGTTTCGGTCTGCTCGGCATCGGCCTGGTCGTGCTCGTCGCTTTCTGGCTTTACAGCGCGATCTATGTCGTCGACGAACAGGAACAGGCAGTAGTCCTGCGTTTCGGCCAGTACCACGAAACCGTGGGTCCGGGTCTGAACATCTATTTCCCGCCGTTCGATCGCAAGTACATGGAAAACGTGACTCGCGAGCGTGCCTACAGCAAGCAGGGCCAGATGCTCACCGAAGACGAGAACATCGTCGAAGTGCCGCTGACCGTGCAATACAAGATCAGCAATCTTCAGGATTTCGTCCTGAACGTCGATCAGCCTGAAATCAGTCTGCAGCACGCTACTGAAAGTGCGCTGCGCCATGTCGTGGGTTCCACGGCGATGGATCAGGTGCTGACCGAAGGCCGTGAACTGATGGCGAGCGAGATCAAGGAGCGCCTGCAGCGCTTCCTCGATACCTACCGCACCGGTATCACCGTGACTCAGGTCAACGTGCAGAGTGCTGCTGCGCCGCGTGAAGTGCAGGAAGCGTTCGATGACGTGATCCGTGCCCGTGAAGACGAGCAGCGTGCACGCAACCAGGCGGAAAGCTACGCCAACGGTGTGATCCCGGAAGCCCGTGGTCAGGCCCAGCGTATTCTTGAAGACGCCAACGGTTATCGCGATGAAGTGGTTTCCCGTGCCAAGGGTGAGGCTGACCGCTTTACCAAGCTGGTCGCCGAATACCGCAAGGCACCTGAAGTGACCCGTCAGCGTCTGTACCTGGACACCATGCAGGAAGTCTTCAGCAATACCAGCAAGGTGCTCGTGACCGGTGATAAAGGGCAGAACAATCTGCTGTATCTGCCGCTCGACAAGATGATGGAAAACAGTCGCAGCGGTACCGGTAACACCTCGAGTAGCGGTGGTTCATCCGCGACTGGAACTGATGCCGGCGTGCGAGCGACCGATACTCAGCAGCGCGATGTACGTACCAGGGAGAGTCGCTGATGAGCAATAAATCGCTGATCACCCTAATTGTTGGTGTGGTACTGGCAGTCATTGCCTGGAACAGCTTCTACATCGTGTCTCAGACCGAACGCGCAGTGCTGCTGCAATTCGGTCGCGTGGTGCAGGCTGATGTACAGCCGGGCCTTCACGTGAAGGTTCCTTACGTGAACCAGGTGCGCAAGTTCGACGGCCGTCTGCTGACCCTCGATGCTCCGACCCAGCGTTTTCTGACGCTGGAGAAGAAAGCCGTGATGGTCGACGCCTACGCCAAATGGCGCGTGAAGGATGCCGAGCGTTTCTACACGGCGACTTCCGGTCTGAAGCAGATTGCCGACGAGCGTCTGTCGCGCCGTCTGGAATCGGGTCTTCGCGACCAGTTCGGCAAGCGTACCCTGCACGAAGTCGTGTCGGGTGAGCGTGACGCTCTGATGGCGGACATCACCGGTTCCCTGAACCGCATGGCCGAGAAAGAGCTGGGTATCGAAGTGGTCGACGTTCGCGTCAAGGCTATCGACCTGCCCAAGGAAGTGAACCGCAGTGTTTTCGAGCGCATGAGCACCGAGCGTGAGCGTGAAGCCCGTGAGCACCGTGCCAAGGGTAACGAGCTGGCTGAGGGCATCCGTGCCGACGCCGATCGTCAGCGCCGTGTGCTGCTGGCCGAAGCCTATCGCGAGTCTGAAGAAGCGCGCGGTGATGGTGATGCCCAGGCAGCGGCGATCTACTCCAAGGCCTACGGTCAGGATCAGGAGTTCTATGCGTTCTATCGCAGCCTGCGCGCCTACCGTGAAAGCTTCGCGAACAAGAGCGACATGCTGGTGCTTGACCCGAACAGCGAGTTCTTCCGCTATCTGGAAAAAGCCAAGCCGTAATATCTGGCTGTAATAAATTACCCCGCCGGGCGGCAAAACCGTCCGGTGGGGTGATCGTTCGGTAAAACGTGTGTATCATGCGGCAGCCGGGAAATTCCCGGCTTTTTTGCGTCTGCACGATTGATTGGCTGAAGCCCGCGTGGCGATCAGCAAGATTTTTCGAGGAAAGTGGTCTGCAAGGCCTGTCTCGGGCGTTTGTCGTGCCCGTCATACAGCGCACCACTTTCTGCTTCACTCAAGGCTGGCCTCATGGCTGGCCGCCCGGATCACAGGGGAAAGGCGTAATGGCAACGGTTGACCGCTGGCTGCTACCAGATGGCATCGAAGAAGTACTGCCACCGGAAGCGGCGCGCATTGAAGTAGCGCGCCGCCAGGTGTTGGATCTGTTTCAGAGCTGGGGCTATGAGTTCGTCGTCACCCCGCATATCGAGTATCTGGAGTCTCTGCTGACTGGCGCAGGCTCGGATCTGGATCTGCGCACCTTCAAGGTCATCGACCCGCAATCGGGTCGGCAGATGGGCTTCCGTGCCGACATCACGCCGCAGGTTGCGCGAATCGACGCACACACCCTCAAGCGTGAAGGCCCGAGCCGTCTGTGCTACGCGGGCAGCGTTCTGCATGCCCAGCCGCGAGCGCTGTCGTCTTCGCGCAGCCCGATCCAGCTCGGTGCCGAGCTGTACGGCGATGCAAGCCCGAGCAGTGACGTTGAAGTGATCAGTCTCATGCTCGCGATGCTGCAACTGGCCGATGTGCCGGATGTGCACATGGATCTGGGGCATGTCGGTATCTACCGTGGTCTGGCGCGCGCTGCCGGTCTGTCGGGCGAAGTCGAGCAACAGCTGTTCGATGCGCTGCAACGCAAGGCCATCGATGAAGTGATCGCCCTGACGGCCAATCTGCCGCAGGAGCTGGCGTCGATGCTGCGTGCGCTGGTCGACCTTTGTGGTGGTCATGAAGTCCTGGCTGCGGCCCGTGATCGTCTGGCCGGTGCGCCGCAACCCGTGCTCGCTGCGCTGGACGATCTGGTGAGCATCGCCGACCGCCTCGCGGCGCGCTTCCCGCAGTTGCCGTTGTATTTCGATCTCGGTGAGCTGCGTGGCTATCACTACCATACCGGCGTCGTGTTCGCGGTCTTCGTGCCGGGCGTCGGGCAGTCGATTGCCCAAGGCGGTCGCTACGACGACATCGGCGCCGACTTCGGCCGTGCACGTCCGGCCACCGGCTTTTCAACTGACCTGAAAACCCTGGTCACGCTGGGGCAGGCAGAAATCGTATTACCGTCCGGTGGCATCTGGATGCCGGACAGCACGGATGCAGCACTCTGGCAGCAGGTTTGCCAGTTGCGCAGCGAAGGTCAACGTGTGGTTCAGGCGTTGCCTGGGCAGCAGGTAAGCGCGGCACGTGAAGCCGACTGTGACCGGCAATTGATTCAGCATGGCGAGCACTGGCAGGTAATGCCGCTGGCTTCTTGAGTATTCCTGCCGGCCGCCGCCGGCACCAAGTTTGCGTGAATGAGGACGAGTGTTATGGGTAAGAATGTCGTAGTCCTGGGCACCCAGTGGGGTGATGAGGGCAAAGGCAAGATCGTTGATCTGCTGACCGAACATGCTACCGCCGTAGTTCGCTATCAGGGTGGCCACAATGCGGGTCACACCCTGGTGATCGACGGTGAGAAAACCGTATTGCACCTGATTCCGTCCGGTGTACTGCGCGAAGGCGTGCAGTGCCTGATCGGTAACGGTGTGGTGGTTGCTCCCGACGCACTGCTGCGTGAAATCATCAAGCTGGAAGAGAAAGGCATTCCGGTGCGCGAGCGTCTGCGCATCAGCCCTTCCTGCCCGCTGATCCTGTCGTATCACGTTGCGCTGGATCAGGCGCGTGAGAAGGCTCGTGGCGAATTCAAGATCGGTACGACCGGTCGCGGGATCGGCCCGGCTTACGAAGACAAGGTTGCACGTCGCGGTCTGCGCATCGGCGACCTGTTCCACCGTGAGCGTTTCGCGTCCAAGCTGGGCGAGTTGCTGGATTACCACAACTTCGTGCTGGTCAATTACTACAAAGAGCCTGCGATCGATTTCCAGAAGACACTCGACGAGTGCATGGAATACGCCGACATGCTCGAACCTTTGATGCTCGACGTCACCGCCACGCTGCATGAGATGCGTCGCGACGGCAAAGACATCATGTTCGAAGGCGCTCAGGGTTCGTTGCTGGACATCGACCACGGTACTTACCCGTACGTCACCAGCTCCAACACCACGGCTGGCGGCATCGCCACCGGTTCGGGTTTCGGCCCGATGTACCTGGATTACATTCTGGGTATCACCAAGGCTTACACCACGCGCGTCGGCTCGGGTCCGTTCCCTACCGAGCTGTTCGATGACGTTGGCGCTTTCCTGGCCAAGCGTGGCCATGAGTTCGGTGCTACCACCGGTCGTGCCCGTCGTTGCGGCTGGTTCGACGCCGTCATCCTGCGTCGTGCTATCGAAATCAACAGCATCTCGGGCCTGTGCCTGACCAAGCTGGACGTGCTCGACGGTCTTGAAACCATCAACATCTGTGTGGGTTACAAGAACGAAAACGGCGCGGTGATCGACGCGCCGACCGATGCCGACAGCTACCTGGGTCTGGAGCCGGTCTACGAACAGATGCCAGGCTGGAGCGAATCCACGCTGGGCGCTCAGACGCTGGAGCAGTTGCCAGCCAATGCGCGCGCTTACATCAAGCGTGTCGAAGAGCTGGTAGGCGCACCTATCGACATCATCTCGACCGGTCCTGATCGCAACGAAACCATCGTTCTGCGTCACCCTTTCGCGTAACACGTCGTCAGCTGCAAAAAGAAGGGCCGCCATGTGCGGCCCTTTTTTGGAGCTCATTCAGAGCATGGGCACGGCACCACTGACCGTTCCTCACGCTCTGCGTGGGAATGCCGCTCAGGACGCTCCGCGTCCGGTCCTCTCGGGACGGGCGAAATGTGAATTGCATCACGGCACGGCCCTTGCTATACAAACGACAGAAAAGTGCCACTATTTTAATGGCGCTCAGGTTGGAGGGATTCTCCTGTGTCGGCTGTGTTATCTCTGTTGCAAAGTCGTTTGCTGCGCCCGGTGTTCATTGCACTGGGCATCGCCCTTTTGGTGCAGGTGGTGGTCGCGGTTGCGCTCACCCGGAGCACGGTCACCGCGCTTGAAGCGGATCTGGCCAATCGTCTGGGGGTAGATTCGCAACATGTCTCTTCCGAGCTGGAGCGGGCGAGTAGTGAAGTGACATCCAGTCTGGATGCGCTTTCTAGCAGTACCCGTCAGCGTCTCAGTACCGGCCTGTCCACGCGTCTGAAAGAAGAGCAGGCGCAACTGCGCGCTACGCTGGAAAAAGACCTCAAGGAATCCGCCACTGATATGGCAGAACTGCTGGCTGCGGTTGCGCCGCGTGCCATGTGGGATAACGACACACCGACACTTTCCGAATTTGCCCGTCGTGCGCAGCGCAATCCCAATGTGCTGTTCGTGGTGTATGACGATGCGGCTGGCGAGCACCTGACGCGCTACATGAACCGCGACAATCCCCTGGTCAAGGCGCTTCTCGCCAAGGGGGAGGGCGAGCGGGCGATGGACAAGATTCTCAACGCTGCGAAAAACGATCCGTCGGTGTATTACGTCGAAGCCTCCATCAGTCCTAACGGTGTCGAGATCGGCAAGGTGCGCATGGGCGTCTCGACGGCGACGGTCGAGGAAAACCTGGCTGCGCTGGACAAGCGTTTCGCCACGTTGATCACCAGCGGCGAGCAGTTGGTATCAGAAAGCCTGGCGGGTGCTTCAAAAGACAGTTCTGCGGCGCTGCGCACTCGTCTGGAGTCCGCGCAAACAGCAGCAACCGCGATGGCCAGCAATACCCGTTCTGCCGTTCAGGGCGCGGCTCAAACCTTGCGCTGGAATATCGCCGTCGGACTTGCCGTCATCGGTCTCGGCGTTCTGCTTTTGCTGGCGGTGGTGCTGGGCCGTCGTGTGGTCAGTAAGCTGCATCTGCTGATCGCGGCGCTCAACGATCTGGCAGCAGGCGAGGGCGATCTGACGCGCCGCGTCAAGCTCGACAGCAATGACGAGATCGGCGACATGTCGGCTGCGGTCAATCGTTTCATCGACAAGCTTCAGCCCATCGTTCGAGAAGCGGGCGAGGTGGCGCAGCTGACGGGTGTCGAAATCGGCGCCATGAGCCAGCGAAACGCAGGTGCTGATGCCGCTGCTGCCTTGCAGCGGGATGAAGTGGCAGCCAGCCTGCAGGCGCTTGAGCAAATGGCTGACGAGGCTCAAGCCGAAAGCCAGGCCATGCAGGAAGCGTTGCGTCAGGTCATCGACATCAAGCAGGCCACCGATGAAAACACGCGTACGTCCAATCAGGTTGGCGGGCTCATAGAAGCGCTGGCCGGTCAGGTGGAAACCGGTGCTCAGGTGATCGAGCGTCTGGCGCGGCAGAGCGAGCAGATCGAGGTGGTGCTTGAAGTGATTCATGGCATCGCCGAGCAGACCAACCTGTTGGCCCTTAACGCAGCCATCGAAGCCGCGCGCGCAGGCGAAACCGGCCGCGGCTTTGCCGTGGTGGCTGATGAAGTCCGCGCCCTGGCCAGCAAGACCCAGAGTTCAACCGGTGATATTCAGGAGCACATCACCAAGTTGCAGGCCGGCGCCAAAGAAGCGGTCGCAACCATCGGTCTGGCCGGGCGTCAGGCGAAGGAGGGGCTGGCCGTGCTGCGTGACAGCGCAAGGCTGCAGCAAACCGTACAGGCCTCGGTCGAGCAGGTGCATGCAGCAATTGGTCTGGCCACGCGAGCAGCGGAACATCAGGCGCAGGGCGCTCATGCCGTGAAAGGACGTGTTGAAGTGATTCATGCACAGGCCGAGAAAGCCGCCCAGGCGGTGGTGGAGACCACGGCAAGCGGCCGAACGCTGGACAAGCTTTCGGTGCGTCTGAAGGCGAGTCTTGGGCAGTTCAGGGCTTAGCTCCAGCCTGCGCGGCAGGTGTTGTAGCACCTTTTCATTTTGGGGCAACTATGAGTTCTGTGAGTAGCCAGTAAGGGGCCTTGAAAGGTTAATTCTCTATGGAGATCGTCGCTGAAGGGGCGGGGATCCAGCGCCAAGCGCTGAAACTATGGAGAGTTTTCAATGGTCATCAAGAAAAAAACCAGCAAAAAACCTGCGCTTCTGAGTAGGCCGTTTCCGCCGTTCCTAGGTGAATTGCCTGATGTCGTGCTCAAGAGCGTCGGGGTTGAAGTGGATCTGGATGCAAAGGCGACGCCTGCCGGAACGTCGGGGGCGACTTACAACATGGCGGGTGGGCCGTTGCCCGTCAGCATCACTGCGGGTACAACACCTGCGACCAATCAGCTTCCTTTTGTTTCTGGAGACAAGGTTACGCTTGAGCTTTCAGCGGGAGGAGGTTCAGGCGTTATCTGGAGTGACTCATTCACCGCAAGGTTCAGGTATATCCACGATCCACGGCGGAGTTATTTCGGGGACTACCGCACATTTTATATTTCTGCCGATGAGGTGAAGGCTTACGCAGGAAAAAAACTGGGTCTCACGTGTAGTGCGCAAAGTCCGCGCGGCAAGCTGCGTGTCTCCAGCCCCTTGGAGTTTTTGATCCGCGGTTTGCCCGTTTCCGACGAGGACGCTGCGACCACGCCTGAGCAAAGCAGTGTCGCATTGCCTGGTCCAGTGGTTCTGGAGGCGATCAGCGATACGGTAGACCCGGACAACCTCAGCTCGCGGGGTGAGTTGAAATACATCACGGTTGCGATCGACTATCCGATGGAGCTTGAGGACATCGTCAGATTATCCATGACAGGGCGGGATACCGATCAGAACGAAATTGTCTTCACGGACAAGGATCGTCCGATCAGTGAGTCCAATCTTGCACGGCGTCCGCTGACCATCACCTTTCTGGAGGAGCAGATCAAGCCTTTGATCGGAGGAGTCATCGTTCTCTCTTACCAGGTCGCAAGAAAGGGCGTCTGGCAGAGTTCTCCGGTGAAAGTGATCAGTATCGGGCCGAGCCTGGCCGGATTGCCGCCCTTTATCAATGAAGTCAAAGACGGCCGCCTGGATCCGGGCCTTATTGCTCAGTCAATCGATGTGCACATCCCGTCTGCGGGTACGAGAGTGGGAGACAGAATCACGCTTTACTGGAATGACTCCTCGAGAAAGAGGCCGTTCAGGGATAAGGCGACAGTGACGCAGCTCAATGTGGACGGTGACTTGTCATTCGATGTTTATGTGGATGAGGTCATACAGTTCAATCGCGGCAAAATCGTCACTCTTTTCTATACGATCGAGCGAGGTTCGGAGGGGGGTAGCAAGGCGACCTACAGGTCCGGCGATTACCGGTTTTTTGTCGGAAGCGAGCAGGAGCAGCGTACTGCGGGCTCTGCAATCTCTGTGGCCCCCAAAGTCAGTGGTCTCAGTGCAGGTGCCGTTGATCCTTCGCTGGTCGATGCGGGAGTTGGCGTGACTGTTCCTTTTTCCGATACTCAGGAGGGAGATAGCGTGACGGCCTTCTGGCAGACAGGTAGCGAAACGCCTTCGCCGATAGGGACTGTTCTGGTCGACGCCAGCAACGTTGACACTGATCTTTCATTTATGGCTCCTGCCGAGGTTGCAAAGGCAGCGCTCAATAAAAAGGTCAGCGTTTACTATGTGATCACTCGCAAGTGGACAGGAACTGCCGAGCAGAAAATCCGGTCTCGGGAAGTGATGTTCAGTGTGGGTGTCATTGCGGCTTCGGGGGCACTTCCCGCGCCAGAGATCAGCCACGCTGAATACGACGTTCTTGATCCTATGGATGTTCTTGATGGTGAGACAGTGGTTGTCCGGCCTTACCCCACAATAGCCATCGGAGATCGGGTCAGACTTTTCTGGGTAGGAATGGAGGGGGCGGGGACGCCGGAATTGCCGGAGCAAGTTGTCAGTGATGTGAGTAAGCCGCTGATATTTACCATCCCGTCTTCAGCTATCGGCTGGAGTATGGGTGCGGATGTCTGGGTTTATTACCAGGTATCGCGCAACGGTGTTGCCAAGCCAATGGAGTCCGAGCCATCAGTTATCGAAGTGGAAATGCTCGGCTACGACCACTTGAGTACTCCTGTGGCTGATCAGGCTTGCGGGGGATTGTTGGACTTGTCCGAGATATCCACCCATATCACCTTCTCGTTGAAAGCATGGCCGTTCATCCAGACAAAACAAAGAATATGGTTTTCGCTTGAGGGTGTGGATAAAAACGATGCGCCCTGGAAGGTTTATTTGTGGATCGCCAGAAGAGTCACTGCGCAAGAAGTTTCCCAGGGATTGAAAGCAAAAATTCCGTATCACAGATTCGGCAGCGTCAAGGACGGCAGCAAGATCAATGTTTACGCAAGCGTGACGTACGATGGCGACTTCAGTGAAAAATACGCTGACAAATTCCCCGTGCTGACCTTGACTGTCAGGCAGCCGACGCCCGTTGCTCCTGCCCAATTGAGCATCCTGCCCCTGAACATGACGTTGACTGCTGCTTACCCGCCTCAGGGCAGTACGCCTGTGGGCGAGGCGGCTCAGCTCAAGCCAATAGGGGGTACAAAGCCTTATCGCTTTGAGTCAGACGATCCGAGCGTCGTTCATGTAAGTGAGCTGGGCGTCGTCAAGGCAGTGAGCAATGGTGATGCCGTCGTATCGATACATGATGCGACGGGTGCGAAGGTGGAAGTGAGTATTTACGTCGAAGGTTTTCCTGAGCTTTATATGCTGGACCGGGATACTTACGAAGAGTGCGAGGCCTGGGCAAAACAGGATGGGTTGACGATTCCGGCGCTGAGTGATTTGCGGCGTGTGTGCACTGATTCAGGTAGACCGATGGATTTCAGTGATGTTTCTCCACCCATTCTCTGGGCAAGTGATACGGATCAGGATCAAACCTACCGGACGCTTTATCTGCCGCTGGAGGATGTGGAGCGCATTGTCGACAGATCCAGTGCCGATCTCATGACGGCCTACGGCTCGGTAATCGTATTTCAAGCTCAGGATGAGGATGAGGAGGGCGAGGAGTAATCGAGCGCTCTAATCCAGCGACCGATTGGAGTCGCCAACGGCGGGCGTGAAGAAGTCATTGTCCGGAAAGCAAAAAACCGAGCCATTGGCTCGGTTTTTTTGAATTGGTGCCCAGAAGAAGACTCGAACTTCCACGACCTTGCGGTCACCAGCACCTGAAGCTGGCGTGTCTACCAATTTCACCATCTGGGCAGTATC
>Ga0065712_10000176_pt1 | contig 26017 bp, 23 predicted proteins | sample MisRhiReplicate1_FD_59099 | JGI IMG/M metagenome (GOLD analysis project Ga0065712, IMG submission 59099) | Miscanthus rhizosphere microbial communities from Kellogg Biological Station, MSU, sample Rhizosphere Soil Replicate 1: eDNA_1 v3... | ecosystem: Host-associated > Plants > Roots >...
GATGTCGCCGGTAATGGGACAACAACGCCAACAATGGCTGGCGTTGCTGCAGGAACTCAACCAGCGCATTACGGAAACGGAAGGGTGGCTCAAACAACAGGCGCTGTCAGACCCGCGTATCAGTTTGTTGCGCACTCATCCAGGGCTGGGTTTGCTTAGGGATCGTGCATACGCTCATTCCCGTGAGCCGCTTTCCCAACACGCGCAAGTTAGCCGCCTATGGCGGCTTTGATCCGATGGAACGCTCGTCGGCGGACAAGAAACGTTACCTGGGAATTAGTAAAGCCGGCTCTCGCTTGCTGCGGTTTTTGTTAATAGAGGCAACGCAGACGGCCGTCAAAACTGATCCCGATCTGAAACGCTTCTACCGCCGTCTGGCCCAACGCCGTGGCAAACCAAAAGCCAAAGTGGCCGTGGCCAGGAAGCTACTCATTCGCAGCTTTATCATGCTGCGCGATGAGATTAACTATGCAGAGTTCCAACAACGAGCCATCGCAGCTCGGCTGGCCCGTGAGTTCGCTAGGCCTAACGTGCCTGTCCCTTTGATTGGGCAGCCAGCCTCTCCTGCTAAGGGCTAAGAGGAGAGAGNGAATTGAACTTCATGGTTGCAATAACCGCATAGATGATTGAGCGTAGTTTCGCCACTGCTCAATTGAAGTATCGCTAACGATGTTTTTACAACTCAGTTTCATGTCAAAGAGCGAGGGGCAGCTAAANCAATTCATAGGCGCCGCCGGCGTCAGGACGAAAGTGTGCTTAAAAAAGTTCTTGACATCGATCGTCGCTTCATAGATGCGATCTCTGNGTTAAAGGCTATTTCAACGCAGAGGCCGCGGAGATACGCAGAGGACCGCAGAGAAAAACTCAAAGTAAGACACTACCAATTCGGAGGTTTGGTTGACCCGTCCGTAGCGCCATGTTAGACTCGCGCGCTTTTCGGCAGCCACAATTTGCGCGCTATAAGAGGAATCGGATGTTTCTCGCAGAGACCTCAATTCAGTTGGTTCCTGACGCTAGTTTACTGCTCCACCTGTTAATGGTGGGCATCATGGTGTTCATCCTGAATCGAACCTTGCTGCGGCCGGTAAATCAGATCCTCGCCGAACGAGAGAGGCAGATCACGGGTCGCCTGAAAGAAGCAGAAGCGTTGGCCGCTGAGACCCAGGAAAAACAAAGAAGGTATAACGAGGTTTTGCGTGAGGCCCGGTCAGATGGCTACCGGCTGCTGGAAAAGGAACGCGCTGAAGGCCTGAAAGAGAAAGAAGAAAAGCTACGGCAGTATCGAGAAGAAATGTCGAAACAGGTTGCGGCCCAACTCGAGACAACGCGACAGCAACAGCAGTCGGTAAAAGGAGAGCTCGAGGCGCAGGCAGCCGTCATCAGTAATTTGATAAGCTCTCAAATACTGCGTCGTCCTACTCAGTAATCAAAATGCTTTTACTTGTGTCTGGAGAATGGATGGAATGGTTCAACTACCCGGGCCTCGAGCTTTGGAAGTTTGTGAACCTCGCCATTTTTACTGCCGGGGCTATTTACGTGCTGCGTCGCCCAATCGGCCAGGCGCTGTTAAGTCGTCGTGAAGCGATCCGGCAGGAACTACTGGCTGCCCAAAATGAACACGACCAGGCTTTGGCTAAGTTGGCTGACGCGGAAAGCATCTTGAGCCGGCTTGAGGATGACGTTCGCATGGTCCACGAACAGGCCCGCAAGGAAGCAGAATCGGAGCGACAACGTTTGGCCGCCTCAACTGATCGTGAGATCGAAAAGCTCAAGCAGCAGGCGTTGCGAGAGATGCAAACAGCCGACAAGCTTGCGCGCAAGGAGTTGCGACGATTCCTGGCAAAGAGAAGTGTTGAACTGGCACGCGAGTCGGTTCGAAATCAGATGAGGCCTGAGGACGACACGTATTTGATTAAGGAGAACATCGGGGAGTTGAGGAGGTCCACTGTTTGAGTTTGCAGACTGTTGCACGCCGCTATGCAGCGGCCCTCGCCGATGTGGCCATCGAACGACGTGAAGAGCGGGAGGTCCAGAACGAGTTGGAACAATGGGCTTCGATGCTCGAAGCTAACCCGCACCTGAAAGAAGTCTTCGCGAATCCCACTGTCGCTTACGATCAAAAACGCACAGTTCTCGAAGAGTTGATCTCTCGCAGTCGTGTCAGGGAAACAACGGCCAGCTTCCTTCGTGTCTTGCTGAAGAACCAGCGCATCTCACAGTTGCGAGAAGTAGTCGCGCGATTCGGGCAGGTGCTTGACGAACGCGGTGGAGTAGTGGCCGCCAATGTAACGACAGCCAAACCTATTCCCGAAGAGTTGAAGAACACGTTGCACGAGACGCTTATGGCTGCGACGGGGCAGAAAGTGCGGTTAAGCTTCACGACGGACGAATCGATCATCGGCGGTTTGGTCGCGCGCATCGGTTCGACCATCTTCGACGGATCGGTTCAGAGCCAGCTCGGGCGATTATCTGAAGAGCTAGCCGGTTAGTAAAGGAAATTATGGAACCAATAAGAGCCAGCGAAATTAACGAGATTATTCGCAAACAGATCGAAAACTTCGACACCGGAGTCACGGTCACGGAAGTCGGAACTGTCATCAAGCTCGGCGACGGCATTGCGGAACTTCACGGCCTCGAAAAGGTAATGGCCGGCGAACTGCTCGAGTTTCCGCATGACGTTAGTGGTCTGGCGCTGAACCTGGAAGAAGACAAGGTGGGTGCCGTCTTGTTCGGGGAGTTTCAGAAAATCAAGGAAGGCGATCTGGTGAAGCGCACCGGCCGCATCATGCAGGTGCCCGTCGGCGAGGCACTCATTGGTCGCGTGGTGGACGTGCTCGGCAACCCGATTGACGACGCTGGTCCAATTGTCACTGAGCACTTCTATCCAGTTGAACGCATCGCTCCGGGCGTGGTTGACAGGCAGCCGGTTAAAGAACCACTGCAAACAGGTCTGAAAGCGCTCGATGCGATGGTGCCGATCGGCCGCGGCCAGCGCGAGTTGATCATCGGCGATCGTCAAACCGGCAAGACCGCGGTTGCTGTCGATACGATCATCAATCAAAAGGGCAAAGACGTAATCTGCATTTACGTGGCGATTGGTCAAAAGGCGTCTACGGTGGCCCAGGTGGTCAAGACGCTTCAGGACTTCGGCGCGATGGATTACACGATCGTGATCAAGGCCACGGCTTCCGATCCGGCTGCGATGCAGTTCCTCGCGCCTTACTCCGGCGCCGCGATGGGTGAGTACTTCCGCGACAACGGCAAGCACGCTCTAACCATTTACGACGATCTTTCCAAACAGGCCGCAGCGTATCGCGAGATCTCGTTGTTGCTGCGACGTCCGCCGGGCCGCGAAGCTTATCCGGGAGACGTGTTCTACCTGCACTCGCGCTTGTTGGAACGAGCCGCAAAACTTTCTGATGTTAAGGGCGGCGGCTCGCTGACGAGTTTGCCGATTATCGAGACGCAGGCCGGCGATATTTCTGCGTACATTCCAACCAACGTTATTTCGATTACGGACGGGCAGATCTTCCTTGAAGCCGACCTCTTTAACAGTGGCTTCCGGCCGGCCATCAACGTCGGCAACAGCGTTTCGCGTGTAGGCGGATCGGCGCAGATCAAAGCGATGAGACAGGTGGCGGGAACGCTTCGTCTTGACCTCGCGCAGTTCCGCGAGTTGGCAGCATTCGCTCAGTTCGGATCTGATTTGGACAAAGCGACGCAGGCCCAATTGGCGCGCGGACAGCGGCTAACTGAAATACTGAAACAGCCGCAATACGAACCAATGGACGTCGAAAAACAGGTGCTTGTGATCTGGGCCGCCACCAATGGCTACACCGACGATATCGCCATCGAAGACATTCGACGGTTCGAAACGGGCCTGCTGAAGTTTGTCGAGAATTCGCATCCCGGTCTACTCGCCGACATTGCCGAAAAGAAAACACTGACGGACGAGATCAAGGCGGGACTGAAGCAGGTGTTAGAAGACTTCAAAGACGATTGGAAGAAGCAATCTTCGACAGAAACAGACTTCGCTGTCGCTCCGGCAAGGCCGGCGTCGAGGGCAGCAGCTCAGCCAACAGCCTAAAGACGTTACGCAATGCCGAATCTTCTGGACATCCGCCGGCGCATTAAGTCGGTAAAGAACACGCAGCAGATCACGAGAGCTATGAAAATGATCTCTGCTGCGCACCTCAGACGCGCACAGGATCGTGTCGTGACCGCACGTCCGTTTGCGAATAAGATGACGGAGGTCCTCGGCGAACTCGCGAAGCGAACTGACGAAGATTTCCATCACCCGCTTCTCGACCTCCGCGGCGATCAGCGTTATCTCCTCGTCCTTATTACTGCTGACAGAGGTCTGTGTGGCGCTTTCAACACCAACCTTACCAAGGCCGCGCAGTCGTTTATGCGAGACAATGCAGACAAGACTGTCGAGCTGATGGCGATCGGCCGCAAAGGTCGTGACTTCTTCCGCAATCGACACGCCGTCATCGCCGCCGAGTATCTCGGACTCACGGGAAAGGGCCGCCTCGAGTTTTCTGAAGCACTCGATGTGGCACGATCTCTCATCAAGCTCTACACGGAAGATACCGGCATCGATAAAGTCTTCCTTATTTACAACGAATTCAAGTCAGTACTTTCTCAGCGGGTGGTGTCGGAACAGTTATTACCGGTTTCGCGAGCCAAAGAAGAAGAACCGGACGCCAAGTCGGCGCGGACTCTGGTCGATTACATCTACGAGCAACCACCCGAGGAGATGTTTAGCAGGCTCCTGCCGCGCTTGATTGAGACGCAGATCTTCCGCGCGTTGCTGGAGTCGATCGCATCAGAACACGCCGCGCGCATGACCGCGATGGATTCGGCCTCGAAGAACGCGGGAGAGTTGATCGACAGCTTGACGCTCAACATGAATCGTGTCCGGCAGGCAGCGATCACGAACGAGATTATCGAAGTTGTTTCGGGCGCCGCCGCGCTTTGATCGTCGCCACAAAAAGGCACAAAAGATTAATTGTGGTAAGGCGCTTAAGTCGTTACGTCCCGCTTGTTGCCTGGCTCATTTTTATTTTCTACGCTTCGTCTGACAACTTCTCGGCCGAAAACACCTCGCGAATTATTGGCCCATTAGTACTCTGGCTATTTCCAAACACAAGTCCCGAAACTCTGGCCATCGTCCACTTCGTTACGCGAAAGATCGCGCACTTCACGGAGTATGCAATCCTCGGATTCTTAGCAGCGCGTGCTTTTCGCCCTTCAACTCAACGCTGGTTCTTAGTCTCCGTGTGCCTGGTCGTGGTCTACGCATTGATCGATGAATATCACCAGAGCTTTGTCCCGAGCCGTACGGCGTCCGTGTTCGATAGTCTTATCGATATTGCGGGCGGGTTGACTGCCCTCGTTATTAGCCACAGATCTGTGGCAAAATTGCTCCACTATGGGAATACTTGACAGACTCAATCCGACATCGCAGTTCATCGAAGTCATTGAATGGCTCGATGATTCACCCAACACTCTCCTGTACCGCTTTCCGGTCAAAGACCAGGAGATCAAAAACGGAGCGCAGCTAATTGTGCGTGAATCGCAGGCAGCGGTTTTCGTGCACGAGGGCCAGATTGCCGATCAGTTTCCGCCAGGCCGCTACACTATCGATGGCGGCAACACACCGATCCTGTCGAAGTTGGGCGCCTGGAAATACGGCTTCAACTCCCCATTCAAAGCCGAGGTCTACTTCGTCAACACCAGACAGTTCACGGATCTGAAATGGGGCACACCAAATCCCGTGATGATGCGCGACACAGATTTCGGCATGGTCCGCCTGCGTGCCTTCGGCATCTACTCGATTCGTGTTGCCGACCCGCAGGCGTTCATCAAGGAGATCGCAGGCACGAACGGACGCTTCATGACCGAGGACATCGAGGGACAACTAAAACGCACGCTGGTGAGCGGCTTCAGCGATGCTCTCGGCGAATCCAAAATCGCCGCACTCGATCTCGCGTCGAATTACGATGAGCTGAGCAAGTTCACCCGCACGAAGCTGACTGAAGAGTTCAGGACGTTTGGATTAGAGCTAACGAAGTTCGTCATCGAGAATATCTCGCTGCCGCAGGAAGTCGAAGCCGCAATGGACAAACGCACGTCGATGGGCGTGATCGGCGACGTTGGACGTTACGCGCAATTCCAGGCTGCTGATGCGATGCGCGATGCCGCGCAGAACCCCGGAGGCGGCGCGGGAAGCGGAGTCGGCCTTGGCGCCGGGTTCGCGCTCGGAAATGCGATGGCCGGCGCGATGAACGACGCGATGAAGCAGTCGAGAGAGGGTGCGGCAACTCACCAAGCGGCAGGACAAACCGGAGGAGTTACTTGTCCGCAGTGTGGTACTCAAAACGCTGCCAACACAAAGTTCTGTACCGAATGTGGCACCAAACTGGGGAAGGCCACTTGCGCTAATTGTCACGCGGAATTGAGTCCCGGCGCAAAATTCTGCAGCGAGTGCGGTCAAAAGGTTTAGTTTAGCCACGGATTTTACGGATGAATACAGGTTAATCTGTATCACTCGCTGTAAATCCGTGGCCTAATACCATGTTCAAAGCATTGACGCGTCCACGCCGGGTAGTGATCACGGGAATGGGGTGTGTAACCCCTCTGGGTATTGGACGCGATGCGTTTTGGAATGGACTCATAACAGGCAAGAGCGGCATCCGCCGGATCGAGGCCTTCGATCCGTCCAGTTTCCCTGTTCAAATCGCCGCCGAAGTTCCGTCATTCGATTGGCAGTCGCAGCTCAATCCGAAAGATCGCAAACACGTTCCGCGCACGGTGCCTCTCGCACTCGCCGCCGCGCGTGAAGCGCTCGAAGACGCTCAACTTCCCCCAAACGATCTCTCTTTAGCTGAACGTCGCGCGATCGGCGTCGAACTCGGGACCGGTGGTGGCGGCCTCGCCTTCACCGAACAGCAATACGAATACTGGTACGTTGGACCAACCAGTAAAGCGAGTGTCTACACGATTCCAGCATCGACGCATGGTGGATTGTCGAGCGAGTTGTCGATGGCATTTGGCCTACGCGGTTTGTCACACATCGTTTCCACTGGTTGCACCAGCTCCACTGATGCGATGTCCTATGCGGCGCAGCACATCGCACTCGGCCGGCAAGACGTGATGCTGTCCGGCGGCGTCGATGCCCCGATTGCTCCGGGCATTCTGGCAGCATTCAATCTCATGACGGTGTTGACCAGCGACTGGAACGATGAGCCTCATCGTGCTTCGCGGCCCTTCTCGCGAAATCGATCCGGAATCGTGCTCGGCGAAGGCGCGTGGATCTACGTGCTTGAAGAACTCAAACACGCGACTAATCGAGGCGCGCGCATCTATGCGGAGATCACCGGTTACGGCGCCACTTGCGATGCCTATCACCGCGTTCGTTTAGCCGAGGATGGTGATGAACCGGCGCGCGCGATGCGCCTCGCGCTTGAAGATGCCGGCTGTGAAGCAAAGGACATTGACTACGTTAACCTGCACGGCACTTCCACCGTCCTCAACGATCGAATCGAAACGAGCGCACTGAAACTCGCGTTCAACGGCCAGGCCGCGCGCATACCGATGTCGGCAACTAAATCGCAAATCGGGCATCCGCAAGGAGCGAGTGGCGCGGCGGGACTAGGTGCCGCGCTTTGCGCAATGCACACGAACAAGATCCCTCCGACGATTAACCTCGACGAACCTGACCCTGATTGTGATCTCGACTACGTCCCCAACGAAGCACGCGAAGCAAGCGTGCGGATTGCTCTCTGCAACTGTATTGGCTTCGGGTCAAAAAACAGTGCGCTGGTGATTCAAAGGATTGATCGTTAATCAGTGGTCGCGACATGTTCGATAAATTCAAACGACGCAGCTACAAGCTCGAATACATCGACACCGGGAATTATACGCCGGAAGAATATGAAGACTGTATTGGTGAATTACAGTTCGTTAATCGCTGGATGGGTGACGCGCACAGCTTGAAGGCGACTCTCTTTCCAGAGATAGAGTCAAACTCTTTAAGGAGCTTTTCGATACTCGACGTCGGCGCCGGCTCAGGAGAGCTTTTGCGGGTCGCTGCCACCTGGGCCAGAGAAACTAACCGCGGTTTCCGTGGCGTAGGTCTGGAATTGAATGAGCGTTCTGCGGAATCGATCATCGAAGAGTCGAGCGGTTTTCCCGAGATTGGTTCGGTGCGTGGCGACGCGTTGAAGCTTCCGTTTCACGATTCTGAGTTTGACTACGTCATGTGCTCGCTGTTCACGCACCATTTTGTCGAGGAGCAGATCGTTCAGATTCTTCGCGAGATGAGCCGCGTCGCAAAGCGCAGGATATTCGTCATCGATCTTCACCGGGATCCAATCGCTTACTTTCTTTACACGACACTTGGCAAGTTGATTTTGAAAAATCGTTTGATTCGACATGATGGTGCGCTGTCGATACTTCGCAGTTTCAAGACGGAGGAATTACTCGAGTTGGCCCAACGCGCGGGACTGACTGACATTTGGGTGGAACGGCACTTCCCATCCCGTCTCGTCCTGAGCGCCTCCGCCCGCAAACCAGATATTAAGCCGCGGGTGAACGCGGATGAACACAAATCAGATTTGCGTTCATCCGCGTTCATCCGCGGCTTAAACTTCGATGTGATTATCGCAGGCGCAGGGCCCGCCGGAAGCAGCGCGGCGATACATCTGGCGCGCAATGGTATTCGCGTCCTACTCGTCGAACAGAAAAAGTTTCCACGCGCAAAATTGTGCGGCGAGTTTATTTCTCCCGAGTGCCGGCGCCACTTTGAAAACCTGGGCGTCTCGCAAGCGATGACCGCCGCCGGTCCGACCGCGCTCGTCGAAACTGTCTTCTACTCATCTCGCGGCCACCACGTCACAATTCCCAGCAGTTGGTTCGGCGGACCCGCCGCGCTCGGTCTGAGTCGCGCGGTCATGGACGACGTTCTTCTGCGTCGAGCACGAGAATGCGGTGTCAGCGTATTGGAAGGAGCCACTGTCAACGAGCCCGTCCTCAAGGGACGCGACGTGCTCGGCGTCAGATTGAGGATCGACGGGCAGGAGCGCGAGTACCATGCCCCGCTAACCATCGACGCAACGGGTCGCGCGCGCATCCTCAGCCGGAAACTCAATGCCGGCGAACCCAAATCGCGCGCCGGGTTAATCGCCTTCAAAGTGCACTTACGCAACACGCGCGTGGCTCCAAACGCGTGCGAGATCTATTTCTACCCGGAAGGCTACGGCGGGCTCAGCACGATCGAAGGCGATATTTGTAATCTCTGTTTCATCATCTCTGCGGAACAGGTCAGACGCCATCACTCAGATCCGGAAACTGTTATGCGCGAGCTGGTGATGAAGAACCGGCGCGCGGCCTACACACTCGAGCACGCAGAACGCGAATCCGAGTGGCTGAGCGCCTCGTGGGAACGCTTTGGGAGACAGCGCCCGAGCCCGGCCAACGGCTTACTGACGATCGGCGATTCGGCGGCGTTTATCGATCCGTTCACTGGCAGTGGGATGTTAATGGCGTTTGAGAGTGGTGAGCTGGCCGCGCACGTAATTCTTCGTCATCGCGACACACAGACAGTCGAAGCTCAATACGCCGCGGCGTACGTCCAAAAGTTTGATTCACGCCTGCGAATTTCCGGCTTGTTGCGGCGCGCGGCTTTCAAACCTCGTTTGGCCGGACTCGGTATCGCTCTGTGCAGCGGGAGTGAGCAGTTTCGAAATCGCCTCGTGCGCGCCACGCGTTCACCCAGTCTAGAGTTGCCCTAATTTTGAAGATCTTCTCTGCGTAAACTCTGCGGTCCTCTGCGCCCTCTGCGGTTAATTGCATTTACGGATTATTAACCGCAGAGGGCGCAGAGGACCGCAGAGTTTACGCAGAGAAGGAAATCAGGGCACTACGCATAGAGAAGATTGCTTGCCTCGTTGACTCTTTTAGAGTAAAAAGGCTGAGCCAGTGCTGGTCTCTCAGTCATTACTATCTCAAGGCGAAACTATCTCAAGGCGAACTCCAGAGCCGCGAAAACCAGTTAAGGAGAAAACGACGATGTTTGTATCGTTCAAGTCCCGGCTTGTCGGATCATTTCAAATCCCCACTTTGCTAACGATCTTACTACTGTGCGCCAACGCGGCTTTCGGACAGACACAGTCAAACGCCGCCGACATCCAAGGCACCGTGAAAGACCCGACGGGTGCGGTGGTGGCTAATGCGACCGTCACCGTGCGCAACCCGAGCACGAACATCTCGCGCAACGCAACCAGTAATGACGAAGGTTTTTATCGAATCATCAACGTGCCGCCAGGCGATTACGAGATTACGGCCGAGGCGCCGAACTTCAAGAAGTCAGTGTTGCCGAAGGTCACCGTCACGATCGGGCAAGCCGCCGAGGTTGACGTCACGCTCGAACCCGGACAGATCAGTGAGAGCGTCACCATTTCGGATGCGACTTCAGAGATAGTTGAGACTTCCAAGACCGCAGTCTCAACCACCATCGATCAGCAGCGAATAAACAACCTCCCGATCAACGAACGAAACTATTTGTCCTTTGCGCTGACAACTTCCACGGTCGGCCGCGACAATGGCCGTCCCATTGGACCAGCGCCGACGACGGGTTTGAACTTTGGCGGCCAGCGTGGTCGTTCCAACCTGGTTCAGGTTGATGGCGCCGACAACACCGACAACTCTGTAAACGCCTCGCGTTCCACTGTCAGCCAGGAAGCAGTGCAGGAGTTTCAGGTGGTCACGAATTCCTTTGCGCCCGAGTTTGGACGGTCAGCGGGCGGCGTGGTGAATGTAGTCACCAAGTCAGGCACAAACGAGTTTCACGGAAACATGTTTGGGTTTCTGCGTCACAAGAGCTTCCAGGCGCGTAATGCTTTTGCGCCAATTGAAGACCCGCCGTTTACCCGCACTCAGTATGGATTCACACTCGGTGGCCCACTCGACACAGATCGCACCTTCTTCTTCTTTGCTTTCGAGCAACGAAGGCGAAACGAGTCAGGCTTCTTTACCAGCAATGTCGCGCAGGGGTTAACTGCCTCGGCGACGATTCCGGTCATTCCCGGACTCAATCCGATTGCGCGCACGTTCAACAACATCACTCCAGCCCAGGCCGCTTTCATCAATACACTGGTTGCGGCCGGAACGCCCACGACCATTTGCGGCGCCCGCGCCTACGGCTTCTTTGCTTCGAGTGGCGGCACGACTGCTTTGACCGGCAGCAACCCGCTCTTCTCGCCTAACGATGGCAGTTTGTGTCCGGCAATTAGCCCGATACTTCCGGGTACGATTGGACCACGTTTCATTCTTTCAGGCGCGCCGGTACCAAGCGGCACAACCAATGCTGCCGGAGATCTCATCGCCTTCAGACCGTTGAACAGCCTGCAACGCATCTTTCCGATTACTGAGCGAACAACGTTCAACTCGTTCCGCCTCGATCATTTGATCACTTCGCAACATCAGTTCAGTTTCAGGTTCGGCTACAACCCGAGCAGGATCAGCGGAATCCAGGTTGAGTCGCAAAACCAGTCGCTGGGCCAGAACGACTTCTCGCGTACCGGCATTCAAACACTGCGAGATTTTTCGGCGGTCGCCACTCTGACATCCACGCTTTCGAGCAAAATCGTAAACGAAGGAAGGTTCAACTTCGGCGAGCGCCGCGCCACTTTTAAATCGCAGAATAACGACGCAGTCGCCTTCAACATTTCCGGCACGGCCTTTATCGGTCGCGAGCTCTTCTCCCCTGTGCTTCGCACGGAGACACGATACGAGTTTACCGACAATCTAAACCTCGTCACTGGAAACCATAACTTCAAATTTGGCGGTGACGCGGCTTTCGTTCGAATTCCACAGGCGATCTTCGAACTGAATTTCGCGGGTCTTTTCAACTTCGGCGGGCTGTCTGCCTCGACGCTCAACCCAGCGTTTGCCGGCGCTCCGGACTTCACTCCGGTGCAGCAGTACGGGCTTGGTTTCCCAGCAAACTTTATCCAGGGCTTTGGCAATCCCGTCAGCAGCATCGGTAACAAACCACTGGCGTTCTTTGCGCAGGATTCGTGGAAGGTACGTCCCAACTTAACGTTGAACTACGGTGTTCGTTACGACTATGAGTTGACCGAGCAGGTCCCGACGCTTCCGCTACGCGATCCGTTGTCGGGAATCAATCTTTCTGCTGCTGACATTCTGGCCGCGCAGGACGCGATGGGCGTGCAGCAAGGCTTTCCGCGCGACAAGAACAACTGGGCGCCTCGCCTCGCTGTCGCCTGGGATCCGCGGAATGACGGAAAGACATCTATTCGAGCTGCCTTCGGAATCTTCTATGACCATCCATTGCTCGCGATCGCGTTCAATTCCGACATCGCCGACGCCGTGCAGCAACAGCAAGGCATCCTGACGCCGGGCAGTCCTGCGATCATTGACGCGGTAACGCACCAACCAGTTTTGCTTAATGCGGTTCAGGTTTTTCAAGGCACTGTTTGTTCGCAAGCCAATCTTTCACCATTGTGCCAGGGCTTCATAGCCGCAAACGGTCTTCCCGCAACCTTTCAAACGCCCGGAGTTGCCGCCGGCGCGCAGTATCAATTCGGACGGCAGAGATTCAACGACCAAACGTTCCCGGGTTTTGGTCCAGTCCTGCCATTCACGCTGCACGTGCAGAAGAACTTTGAGTACGCATATGCGAATCAGGGCAACTTCACGGTCGAGCGCGAAGTGACGAAGGATATGACTCTTTCGGGAAGCTATATCTTCGTTGGCGCGCATCATCTGCCGCATCCGCTCGACATCAACGCGCCGCGTACCGATCTTCAGATTCAAAACTTCTTCCGGCTCGCAGGACGGAATCCAGTTAATACAACGGAAGCCCTGGCGTTCTCGATTCCGACTTCGGGAACTCCGTGCCCCTTTGGCGTGCCGCTCCAGTGCTTCACTTTGGCGACGCCTGCTGGAGCCCCGGCGTTTCCGAATGCCGGCCAAACGTTCGCGATCATCATTCCCGGCATGATCACGGCGCCTCTGTCGAATCTCGGCAACCGCATCGTGAATGCCGGCATTGCCAACTTCTTCCGGCCAAATGCGCCAAACTATTTCCTGGCCCAGGCACTTTCCGGCGGTCTTGTAACGCCCGCAGTCTTGAATGGAGCGCTTACCGGCTCACTGCGAACTCCCGGAGTGATTTCTCCTTTCGGTTCGATCAACGCGCAGACTTCAGACGGCAATTCGACTTACCACGCCTTGAATGTCGATCTGAAGAAACGTTTCTCGCATCACTTCCAGTTTTTGGCGTCGTACACCTGGTCGCATTCGATCGACGATTCGTCTGACCTGCAAACGCTCTTGCTGCCGCAGGACAATCGCAACTTCGGCGCAGAGCGTGCTGACTCGCTGTTTGACCAGCGCCATCGTTTTGTTTTCAGCGCTGTGATCGCGTCGCCGAGCACCTGGGCAAGGGCAGGCGGGTTCCACCGCGCATTGTCCAACTTCACCATCGCGCCGATCTTCGAAGTGTCGTCAGGACGTCCATTCAACATCCTCAGCAACCAAGACACGAACAACGATCAGTCGAACCAGACGGATCGTCCATCGGTGCTTTCAGATGGAACACTCTGCGTGCCCGGCACGACCGGCTGCGTAGGCTTGATCACTGGAGGCGTGTTTACGAGTGGAAGTCTTGGGCGCAATTTCGGTCTGACGCATCGCTACATGTCTTTGGATATGCGTCTGGCGAGGCTGGTTCCGTTGGGTGAGCGATTCAGGCTCGAGTTGATTGCGGAAGGCTTCAATCTTTTCAATCGTTTCAACGAAGCGGCGGCGTCCCCCTTCATAGACGACGTGCGGGCATTCAACCAGCGCGCCGCCAACGGCCGCTACTACAGCCGCCCAACCGCCACCTTCGACCCACGGCAGTTCCAGTTTGGACTGAAGCTGAACTTTTAACCACAGATTTTCACGGATGGAGACGGATCTGTCTTCATCCGTGAAAATCTGTGGCACAACTCAAATCCGCGATTCCGCATCCGAAGGTTGGTCGCGAAACCTTGTAGTCTGAGCTTTCAAACCAACCCTCTCCCGCATACAATCATGCTCATTATGTGTAGACGTACGCTTGTTCAACGGTTTTTTAGTGTTGGGGCAATACTGCTGTTTATAACTGCCGCTATCCAGGCTCAGTCCACGAGGCCGAGGCGTACGGGGAAAACTACGCAAAAAACGACCTCAACAACGACCGCTTCTGACCCGCTGCTCCGGCCTGAGCCGACACCGTCCCCGACCGCGCGCCGAACCAGCTCAAACGACTCGCTGTTGGACGTGCAACCTGTCAAACCTGTCGTTAACACCGTCGGAACGGCAGACACGAAGCATGCATACCTTTTGCTCGAACAGAAACAGTTTGCGGCCGCCGCGAAAGAGGCCAAGGACCTTGCGGAGTTGCACCCCAACGATCCGGAAGCGTGGAAGATCGCCGGATTTGCCGAGTTGAATTTGAAGCAATACGCAGACGCCGTAAAGGATCTCGAGAAGGCAGTTGAGTTGCAGCGACGTGCGAAGCAGGACGATCCAAACACCGAAAGCGCGCTGGGTCAGGCGTATGTGCTTTCCGAAAAGTATCAGGAAGCGTTGCCGCTTCTGGTGGCAGCGACCGACCGCAACGCTAGTAAACCCGATGCGTTGATGATGTACTATCGCGGGATCTCAGAGTACAAAACGGGTAAGACCGCCGACGCGGAGAAGAGCTTTAACCAGGTCGTCAAACTGAATCCCAAAGATTCATTGTCGCTCTTCTACCTCGCTCAAATCGCGCTCTCCAGGAACGATCTCGACGGAGCAATCTCAAACCTGAATCGCGCAACGGTAAACGACCCGCGACTTACAGGCGCATGGACACTTTTGACGTCGGCTTATCTGCGACGTGCGGCAATGAGCACTGATCCTGCAAAAGCCGAAGCGGATTACCTCAGCGCCGTCCGTGCTGGAGAGGGCTTGATCAAACTCCGCACTGACGCCGAAGCGGTGACGCTCTTCGGTCAGGCGTTAATCGGTTCGAAACAATACCCGCGCGCTGCTGCTGCACTCGAGCGTGCGATAACCGCGCCCGATGCAACTGGAGTTACCTTCTATCTGTTAGGCGTAGCGTATTCACGTGCGACGAATTTTCCGAAGGCGATTACCGCGCTCGAAACGGCCGCGAAGAAGTCGCCTGACGACGTGAATATTTATCGCGAGCTCGGCTATGCATTCGAAGTGACCAAACAATATGCGAAAGCGCTGGCCGCGTACCAGAAGGGCGCATCTCTCGCCCCCAACGATCCTGATTTCAAGGAATCGATCGAACGCGTGAAGCCGTTTGCTAAATAAGACAGGATTACAGGATATTTCAAGATGAATCCTGTAAATTCTGAAAAATCATGTAATCATGTCCAAGGGCTTACCCGGAACAGCACGAGCTTTTGCGACTTACTCTTTAGTGCCGTACCTGGGCATTGTTTTCTGCCCCGGAGCAGTTTTGCTGGGAACGGTTGGCGTAGTCCGCTCATATCGTTCGAACCAGGAGTCTCGTGGCGTCTGTTACGCAAGCACGATCGTCGGCGTAGTTGTATTGGCGGTTCAATTGTTGCTCTGGTGGATCCTCTACCAGGTGCCCAGGTGGGCACAGGAATTTTGATCAAGTTTCGCGGCATAAGGAGACATTTATGAAAACCATTTCCACTCTGCTCCTACTCGGAGTTTTGGCAACGGGCGCCTTTGCGCAACGCCCGCGTACGATGGATCCGGAGCCGCAGGCTAAAACTCCGGCGCCTGCGCCCGCGCCGAAGTCTGTCAAAGCGAAATATGAAGGCGGCGTGTTTGGCTATACGAAGACGATGGAAGGCACGTTGATCTTCGACGACGACAACAAGCGACTGCTCTTCAAAGACAAACAGCCGCCGAAAGAGATCTCGATCCCTTACGAGGCAATCACTTCCGCTTTCGCCGATACGAAAAAAGTGCGGCCGGCCGCCGCGACAGTCGCCAGTAATGTACCGGTGATCTATTCGCTGCCGGCACACTTCATCAAAACCAAGGTCCGCTATCTGACTATTCAATACAGCGATCCCGACTCGCGGGTTAATGGAGTGACGAGTTTCAAGCTTGAGAACAAACAACTACTCGAATCAGTCTTGAAAACGCTGGCGGATAAGGCTGATATGACACTGCGTGGTGATATCTACGTGAAGAAGAAAGACGAGGCGAGTAAGTTGCAGCCCTGATTGGGAAGAAAATATTTCTCCCGCAAAGGCGCAAAGGCGCAAAGAAAGCCGTTTAGATACGCGGCAGCGCTTTGCGTCTTTGCGCCTTTGCGGGAGAGATTTTGTCGGTAAGCTGCTTGAGCTCTGAACTGATTTTCTTCACCACCGACCAATTGCGCGTCGTCCCTGGCACACCAAACTGCTTCTCAATAAAGGCATTGGGAAATGCCGCCCGGCCATCACTCTTCCTTCGCGCTACAATGAACACCGCGCGATCCTGAAGCCCAATCACTTCGAAGTTTTCTTTCAGTACTGCAAGAGGCAGCTTAGGAATTGCCGCCGGCTGCGCCGAAAGAAAAGTAACAAACAGCATTACATCCTCGTTTACCTCGACACCCGCGAACGGATCTCGTTTCACGATCGCAGTGAGATCGGAAAAGTTCATCAGCGCCACACTGATTTCATGGCCCAACGAGTTTTTCAATTCCTCCTGAACTTTTGACTGGAGAGTCGTTAGATTTCTCCCGCGCGCATCGAAAATAACATTCCCGGTCTGTATGTACGTCGTGACATTCGTGAATCCGAGCGATTCGAAGAGGGCTCGCAGGACCTCCATCTTGATTACCTTCGACCCGCCGACATTAATGCCTCGCAGGAAGGCCACGTATTTGCTCATTCAGGGGATACTCCCTTCCAAACCATGCGATGAAACAGCTCGTCCATCTCGGCGGGTGGCTCACGCATACCGCGATCAAGCCACCAGGCCAATAATGAAAGCAGCGCGCCGGCGTGCGTGAATGCTATCGCCGGAAGTTGGTTCGCGGGAATTGCCCGGCCACGAGGTAGTTCAGAGAGCCGGCGTTCGATGCCGCGCGCGAAGTGTCCGCGAGCGAGCTCCATGTTCTCGTGGAACCTGCCGGACTTCACGAGGGCTTTAAAGAACGGTTGCACGTCAGACAAGTGCGTGAAAAACTCCTGCACGGGAAACACGCGATCCGACTTGTCACCATGTACTGAGAGTGCCATCGAGATGGATTCGAAAAACTCCTCGGCGTCGCTCATCAGAAGATCGTCCTTGTCACTGTAGTGCGAGTAAAAAGTTGAGCGGCTGACGTGCGCGCGGTCCAAAACGTCCTGGACCGTGATCGTCTCAAACGGTTTCTCCTGCATCAGCGCTACCAGCGCATCGCCCAGCGCATCACGCGTGCGCCGGATGCGAGCATCGGTCTTCTTCTTCGATACGACAAGATGCAAGCGCTCGTTGTTGGACATTAATCGCCTCTTTGTTCGATAACGACAGGAATGCTCATCATACCGCTGGACAGAAATGTTTGGCGAAAATACTCTGCGTAACCTCTGCGTATCTCTGTGAACTCGGCGGTGAGATGGCTTTACGAACATTTACCGCAGAGATCACAGAGACACGCAGAGGTTACGCAGAGGAAATTTATGATCTCATTACGCCAAGTCTCAAAAACTTACGAAACACCCGCGGGCAAGTTTTCTGCACTGAAGGACATCGATCTCCAGATCCAACCAGGCGAGTTTGTCGGAGTGGTCGGCAAGTCCGGCAGCGGAAAATCGACGCTGCTCAACATGGTCGCCGGTATCGATCGCCCGTCGTCCGGCTCAGTCAATGTTGCGGGCACAGCGATTCACGACCTGTCGGAAAACAAGCTCGCAGTGTGGCGCGGTCGAAACGTCGGATTCGTGTTTCAGTTCTTTCAACTGCTGCCCACGCTTACAGCCGCTGAGAACGTAATGCTGCCGATGGATTTTTGCAAAAGCTTTCCCTTCCGGGAGCGGCGCAAACGCGCGCTCACGCTGCTGGAGCGCGTCGCCGTGGGCGCGCAGGCAGACAAATTACCGGCGACGCTCTCGGGCGGCGAGCAACAGCGTGTGGCAATCGCTCGAGCACTCGCCAACGAGCCATCTCTCGTGCTCGCAGACGAACCGACCGGCAACCTTGATTCAGTTACTGCAAAGGCCATTCTCGATCTCTTCCGCCGAATGGCCAACGAGGGAACGACAGTGGTCATCGCCACTCACGAAGCCGACATCGCACGCGTAATCGATCGGCGGATCGAGATTTCAGACGGGAAAATCCATCCACGGATTGCACAGCTTACACAGAGTTTTTAAATCATCTGTGAAATCCGTGAAATCTGCGGTTTTATTATGAATACACTGTGGCGTAAAGCTATTCGGGACTTCTGGCACGAACGCGCACGCACTGTGCTCGTTGTGTTGGCTATCGCGTTGGGTATCTCCGCATTCGCGGCAGTGCTTGCTTCTTACGCAATCCTCACGCGTGAGCTGGATCGAGGTTAGCTCGCCACCAACCCAGCCTCGGCGGTCATCCGTGTTGACTCGATCGACGACGATCTTGTCAAAGCCATTCTGCAAAACCCGGAAGTGAGTGATGCTGAACCGCGACGAACGATAAGTGGCCAGCTTAAGTCTGGAGCGATGCAGTGGCGCAACGTGATTCTGTTTGTCGTTAACGATTACGGCAACATTCGCGTCAGCAAGCTTGTTCCCGAGAAAGGCGCGTGGCCTCCGGCGACAGGCGAGATCCTGATCGAGCGCGACGCGTTCCAGGTTGCCAACGCGAGCATTGGTGATGCCGTTATCGTTAAGACTGCAAATGGCGTCGAGCAGCCGCTGGTGATTAGCGGAAGGGTCCACGACGTGGGCCAGGCGCAGGCGCGCATGGAGAACATCGTTTACGGCTACATCAATCTCGCGACGCTGGTCCAGCTCGGCGAAGAACCTTATCTCAATCAACTGAATATACTCGTCGCGCAAAATAGATTTGACGAGAACCACATCAAACGCGTCGTCGCCGATGTTGAAGAAGTAATTAAGAGTCGCGGGCATGAAGTTCGCCGGGTCGATATACCGAAGCCCGGCAAGCATCCGCATTCGGACCTGATGGGTGTTTTGCTGCTGGCAATGTCGAGTTTCGGGTTGTTTGTGCTCGTGCTGAGCGGCATACTCGTGATCAATCTGCTTACGGCGATGATGGCGTCACAGGTGCGGCAGATCGGGGTGATGAAAGCAGTTGGCGGAACGCGGTGGCAGATCGCGCGGATTTATTTTGGGCAAGCGTTGTTTCTGGGAATTGCGGCAGTGATCGTCTCGGTGCCGCTCGGAATACTCGGCAGCCGCGCGCTGTGCCGCTACATGGCCACATTTCTGAATTTCGATATCAACAGTTTTGCGGTGCCTGTGTGGGTCTACTTGTTAGTCGCGGTGATTGGTATTGCTGCGCCGCTCATCGCCGCTGCTTATCCGGTTTGGAGCGGCACGAGAGCGCCGGTCAGGGTGGCGCTTTCGGATTTTGGTCTCAGCCAAACGAGCTTTGGCGCAAGTGCTTTCGATCGCGCACTGACGCGCATCGGTGGCACGTTCAGTTTAATTGCTTTTGCGATCCGCAATAGTTTTCGCCGGCGCGCGCGGCTGGCGTTGACCCTGTTGACACTGGCCGCCGGTGGGCTGTTCTTCATTTCTGCTCTAAACGTCCGCGCCTCGATGATCAATACGCTGGACCACTTGTTTGGCGCAAGGAAATTTGATCTGACGGTGTTCTTTGCCGATCCGTACGAAATGGGGAAGATCGAGAAAGCGATCAGCAACACACCGGGCATTACTAAGGCTGAAGGATGGTTCACAACAGAAGCGTCGCTTGCGGACCAAAGTAACGACCGCTTCAACGTGATCGCGTTGCCGCCGGAAACGCAGCTTCTGGAATTCGACGTCATTGAAGGACGACGGTTGACGCCCGGAGATACCGACGCGCTCGTCGTGAATAATGCGTTGGCCGGCAGAGAAACGAAGCTGCGCGTTGGCGAGACTGTTGTGTTGCGCATGGGGCCGACTGAAACTACATGGCATGTGGTGGGTCTCGTAAGAGAAGCATTCTCTCCGCCCGTGGCCTATGTCCCACAGAGTTTCATGCAACAACGCCACCCGGGAATGGTTAATAGCCTGCGACTTGCACTCGACAAGTCTGATCCCGATTCAATCAGCCTAGTAAAGGCCAGTCTCGATCGCAATCTCGAGGAGCAGGGAGTACGTGCGCGCGGCAGCATCAGCAAGGCCGAAAGCCGGTTCGCTTTTGACGAGCACATGTTGATGATCTACGTGTTTCTGATCCTCGCGTCGGCGATCATCGGCGGCGTGGGCGGTTTAGGACTAATGACGACGATGAGTCTCAACGTCTTCGAACGACGACGCGAGATGGGTGTGATGCGCGCGCTGGGCGCGGCGCCGCGGATCATTTGGCTGATGATTGTGGCGGAAGGAATCGTGATTGGCGTCTTGAGCTGGAGCATCGCCGCGCTGCTGGCGTGGCCCATCAGCAAAGCCATCGGCGATTTCATGGTGAAGGTATTGTTCAGGAGCGGTCTGAACTTTGTGTTCGAGCCGGTAGGGCTTCTGATCTGGGTGATTGTGTCTGTTGGGTTGAGTGCCGCCGCGAGCTTTCTGCCGGCGTGGAAGGCATCGCGCGTTACAGTGCGTGAGGCGCTCGCTTACGAGTAAAACTTAACCACGGATAACACGGATAGATCCGGATAAAATCCGTGTCATCCGTGGTAAGTTTGCTTTTAGCCAGTGCGGTGCAGGATGAAGTCGGCAATGCGGCGTAGAGTTTCGGTGGGGCGATCGAGTTGATCCAACGCGGCGCACGCGTCGCGATGAGCCTGAATGGCCGCGGCCTTTGTCTCTTCAATGCCGAAGAGTGCCGGGTAGGTCGCTTTATTCGATTGCGCATCTTTGGTGACGTCGAGAAAATCGTCCGTGATCTGAAACAGCAACCCGAGCTGTGAACCGTAACTCGTCACCGCTGCGAGCTCCTTCTCGCTAGCCTCTCCGATAATCGCTCCACAACGCGCAGCGGCGACGATCAACGCTCCAGTCTTAAGCCGGTGAATTTCTTCCAATTGAGTGCCGTTGACCTGGCGCGTCTCAGCTTCCATGTCGAGCGCCTGGCCAGCCACCATTCCCTCCGGCGTGCCTGCCGCTCGCGCCAACTCCGAGACAAGCGCAATGCGCGTTTCGGCTTTGAGTCGATCGTCTTCGGCAATGGTCCGGAAGGCGAGAGTCTGGAGCGCATCGCCGGCGAGAATGGCGGTTGCCTCATCGAAGCGGACGTGACACGTCGGTCTGCCGCGTCGCAGATCGTCATCATCCATTGCCGGAAGATCGTCGTGAATTAGCGAGTACGTGTGGACCATCTCAAACGCACATGCGGTCCTGAGCAACGCGGCAGTCGAGGCTCCGAAGGCCTGCCCGGTAGCCAGCAGTAAGGCAGGCCGAAATCGTTTACCTCCGGCAAAGACACTCCAGCGTATCGCCTGGTGAATCTTTTCCGGTGCAGTGGCAGACGAAGGAAGCAGACTGTTGAGCTCGACTTCGACGAGGGCGCGACTCCCAGCCAACAGGCTTTCTAACTCGAGCGTATTTTGGATGAAAACGTCAGAAGGCATTTCCGTCTTCGCCGCGATCGGGTGATTCGCTCGGTGGTTCCTTGAAAGGGGTCGCGACAGGCCGTCCCTGGTTGTCGCGCAAGAGGATCTCTATTCGTCGCTCAGCCTGGCTCAAGCGATCCTGGCACTCGCGCGAGAGTCGAATGCCTTGCTCAAACAGTTCGAGACTCTTATCGAGCGGCAAGTCGCCATCTTCCAACTGCCGGACGATCTGTTCGAGTGCTTCGAGCGAAGCTTCAAACGTCCGGCCTTGTTCCTGACCATTATTCATTTAACGTCCTCGTTATCTTTGCCCCTTTCGGCGCGGCTTAACAAGCAATGATTTCTTGAGACTGTTCGTGTCAACTCCACCAATAGGCGGCAACTCTTTCATCAGGCTATCGACCACATGTTGGACGATGACGTCATCCTTAACCTCGGTCACCTTCCAGCGATCTGCATCGCGCCGCATCGTCAGCTCAATCGTATGTCCAGCCATTGCTCCAGTTGCTTTTGCAGTATCGCCTTCAGTAGTAACGGTCATTAACTTCTCAACTACACCGATAATAGAGATGAATGGTCGTTGCTCCGGCGCGATAGCAAACTGCTTCATCACTTGAAAGACTTCGTCGTGAATAGTTTGTTTCACCCGGGGCAACAACGACGGCATCATGCTCTCGATCCGTTGTTGAACTGAGCTATTGAGCGAGAGACCATAACGACCGGCGGCTTTCTGGCTAACGCTGGCAGCCATGTTCTTAGCGATCTCGTCGTCGTCAATTCGCTTCTGAAATTCGGCGAGATCATTTCGCTGTGCGGCATCAAAAATTAGCGCCAGCGTGTAAGTGGGTGTTGATTGATAATGTCGCAACCACAAGAACCCACCAATCGCTGCCGCCACGACGACAATCAAAACCAGCAACGCCAGAATCCCCAGCACACGCGGCCAGCGGCGACGTTTGCGGATAGGCTTTGCCCCTTCCGTCTTCGGCCCATCCAGATTAATTACAATCCGCTGTCGCATTCGCTGATCCGCGTTAATCCGTGGCTTCGATCCGTTCGATCCGCGTTCCCAGTTTTCCCTTCGCCAGCCGAACGGTTACGGCATCGCCCTGGGCCACCGACGCCGCGTCGCGCAAGAGTTTTCCTGATGCATCCTGAGCTATCGCGTATCCTCGTTGCAAGACACCAAGCGGCGACAGCGCGTCCAACGAGGCGGCCGCGAGAGCCAGACGCTCACGCGCCTCCTGGAGTTTCGTTTCGATTGCGCCATCGCAGGCTGATGAAGCGGCGTCGAATCGCGCGCGCGCAGTATTCAATTGCGATTTGACTTCATCAAACGCGTGCGACAACGCCTGTTCCTGAACCCGCGAGCGCAGATCGACTATTTTGAATCGCGTCAGTCGCACCAATTGCCGGCCGAGATTCTCGAGAGCCGAGCAGATCTGATCTTCACGCGCTGCCACTATCTCCGCAGCCGCCGAGGGTGTCGGTGCGCGGAAGTCGGCGACGAAATCCGCGATGGTGAAATCCGTTTCATGGCCCACGGCCGAAATCACCGGAATCGCCGACTTGCGAATGGCGCGCGCAACCTCCTCTTGATTGAACGCCCAGAGATCTTCTGTCGAGCCGCCGCCTCGTCCCACGATAAGCACGTCAACAAGATCGGCGGCACGTCCTTCGCGCAAAGCGCGTTCGTGATACTGGTTGATGAACCCGATTGCGCGGGCGATGTCTGGACCAGCCGCGTCGCCCTGCACTCGCGCTGGTGAAAACAGAACGTGAACCGTTCGAGTGCGCCGTGAGATCACGTTGAGGATGTCGCGAATCGCGGCCCCGGTCGGCGACGTCACGATGCCGACTCGACGCGGGAAAACAGGCAGCGGACGTTTCAGCTCTTTGGCGAATAATCCTTCCTTCTGCAAACGATCGCGGAGTTGTTCAAACGCGATCCGCAAAGCGCCGGCGCCGACGGGATCCAGTGCATCGACAACGAGCTCATACTCACCGCGCGGCGCGTAGACCGAGAGTTTGCCGCGCGCGCGAACGTGCAAACCGTTGGCGGGACGAAACCGGATGCGAATGTTTGTCGAGCGAAAGCACTTGGCTCGTAGCTGGGCATTTTGATCTTTGAGTGTGAAATACCAGTGACCGGAGGAGTGATCTTTGAAGTTTGAGATTTCTCCTTCGACCCAAACCGAGACGAAGCGCGACTCGAGCGCGATTCTGATCGAGTTCGTTAGCTGCGAGACAGTTAACGGCTTTCGTTCTTGTTCATCGAAGAGTGCGTTGAAGAGGGGTTGATTCATTTCTCTGCGTAAACTCTGCGTACCTCTGCGTACCTCGGCGTTCTCTGCGGTTAGAGAGCGATAAACCGCAGAGAACGCAGAGGTACGCAGAGTTTACGCAGAGAAACCTCAAGGTGTATTCAGTCCGACCACCGGGCTCAACCTCACCGACGCGCCGTCGCGGTTGGTTCGCACGCGCACCCGAGGTGAACTCGAGACTGAATTCGATGCGTAAGTAATCGTGTACGCCGATCGCAACTGCGCGACGACGTCGTCGTAAGCCTTCTGCAAATCTTCCAGCCGGCGAATGGGATAGTAAATCCCACCCGAAGCAGCGGCCAGTTTGCGTCCCTCTTCGTCAGCGCGCGTCGTCAACGTCAGGTAACGCGTGCGCAGCGGGTCGATCGTAATCTCCGGTTTTGGCACGCTCGACTCGGGTATCAACCCTGAAGGCACGTACAACGGATAAACAAGCGCGCCCGATTCGCTCAGCGCTTCCAGAATTGCCGGAAACGGAAGAAACGATTTGTTGTCGTCGCCGTCTGACATCACCACTATCGCGGTGCGCTCGCCACGAAGCTGCTTCAGCGGTTCACTTAAAACGTAGCCCAGCGCATCGTAAAGCGCGGTGCCGCCGCCGGCGTCGATCTCGTCCAACTTCCGCGAGAGCATCTGGCGGTCAGTGCTGAAATCAGAAATCACCTGAATGTCGTCGCGGAAGCTGATGATGGAAATGCGGTCCTGCGGGCTCGTGGTGCGCAGGAAGTCACGCGCGGCCTTGCGAATAAAATCCATTCGCTCCTCGACGCTGCCGGAAACGTCCAACAGCAACACGAGATTGAAAGGCTCATTCGCGGGGGCCACGCTGGTGACGCGTCGTTCGATGCCGTTTTCCCACACAGTAAAGTCTGACTCGCGCATGCCTCCGATCGCGCGTCCATTGCGATCCGTCACACTGGCGTTGAAGCGCATCAACTGCGGCGCGACCGAACTCACGATCTTTCCGGGCGGAGTGCGTCGCTGCAACTCAGGTTCTTTTTCGGGAGGCGGCAGGGTCTTCGCGTAATCGCCAAACATCTTTGGCGAGACTTTGCGAATGGCTTCGACGAGCTGGCTATCGCCGCTGCGAACGATCGCGCGCGCGGCTTCCGTCAGCGGGCGCTCGCGCAAATCGGCCGGCGCCATTTCCGGATCGATGTTCAAGAGCACGACGCCGCGTTGCGTGCGAAAGTCGAGCGCGACGAGTTCTTCCTTCGGTGCCTTTTTGTCACCGAGACGGCCGGAGAGTTTGAACATTCCACCGGCCTTTTCCTGGATTTTTGGCAGCTCGACGTCGCTCATGAAACGCGGTTTGCTGGCCTCCCAAACAAAATTGAATTTGAGAAATTCGAGCGGAACGTCGGCGTGAATAGTGCCGGTATCGGTTTTCACTGCAGCCGATTCAACGCTGCCGACTATGTCAACGGCCCCGGCTTTTCCCTCGACGGTCACCTTTGAACGCGTTGGAATAGTTACGACCAGATCGATGCGGTCCTTTTCGCCTCGGGGACGCACGTCGATCAGGATGTCGCCGCCTTTGGCCTCGACTTTAACGTCTTCAGGCTCGATCGCCGCTCCAGCGGATCTCGCTTCGATCGTGACCTTTTTCTGTTGCTCTTCAGACGCAACAACGCTCACGCGTCCGTCGAGGTTTTTGACGGAGATCGAGACCTTTTCGGGAGCTTCGAGTTCCTTTTTATAGCCTTGGGCAAGTGCTGCTGAGCAGAAGACCAGGAGAAGTAAAATGAGTGTCGCAAATTTACTGAATAACATTGCCGGGAAATCTTGCCACAGATTCACACGGATTTCACGGACAGGCGAGAACTTTCTGACCTGTGGGCGGTGTCCTAATTTGAAGAGTTTTCTCTGCGGTCCTCTGCGTATCTTTGATGTTATGAAGCAAGCGGGTGCCGCTTTCGTTTACCCGTAAGTGGTTTAGACTCACGGTTGACATGAAACTGAAAGG
>Ga0065712_10067849_pt1 | contig 25993 bp, 14 predicted proteins | sample MisRhiReplicate1_FD_59099 | JGI IMG/M metagenome (GOLD analysis project Ga0065712, IMG submission 59099) | Miscanthus rhizosphere microbial communities from Kellogg Biological Station, MSU, sample Rhizosphere Soil Replicate 1: eDNA_1 v3... | ecosystem: Host-associated > Plants > Roots >...
CACCGGCTGCACGCGCCCGACTTCGCTCGCCAGTCGTTGCAGACGATCGATTTCGTTGAGGCTTTCCACATGAAACGCCTCGACCTTGTTCAGCAGCGCGCTGCGCAGGTCCGAGTCCAGCTTGCCGGGGCCGGAGAACACGTAGGGTTTGCGCATCGGGCACGCCATCACCCGCTCGATCTCCCCTCCCGAGGAAATCTCGAAACCGCTGACCAGCGGAGCCAGCGTCGCCAGTACCGGCGCTTCGCTGTTGGCCTTGATCGCGTAATACAGCTCCACGCCAGCGGGCAGCGCTGCCATGACCTCGCTCACATGCTGTTCAAGGGCGTCCAGATCGTAAACGAAGGCAGCCAGCGGATCCGTCTCCAGCGACCGGGCCTCGTTTATGGCGGCACGCACCGTGTCAGGCAACTTATGCATAACGCACCTCTTCCTGCTCGGCGTAACGCGCTTCCTCGCCCCACGGCGATGCCAGACGCACGTAATTGGCTTCGCGATCAGCCTTGGCCGCCAAACGCACCTTGAGGTTGGTCTTGCAGGCAATCGAGTGGCCTGCAATCAATGCATCCAGTTCCGGCGCAGGACGTACCAGCTCCTTGCGAATGCTGCGCAGTTGTCGCTCGACCTGCTGCCACATCAAAGGCGCCAGGTGTGGCCGCTCCCAACTCAGGGCCAGCACGGCCTCGGACAGGTTGTTGATCAGCAGGCAGTAAGTGATGCGGCTCCAACCCTGCTCGCGGGAGTACGTCAGCGACTGGCGAATGCGCGGGTGCAGCCCGACCTCGATGGACTTGATGCCCAGTTCGTCGGTGAGTTTGACGCCTTCGAAGTCGCGCAACAGCAACTGTCGAGGCTGGCCGTTATCGTGAATCAGCACGGCATTCTGCAGATGCGGCTCCATCACCACGCCATGGTTGAAGAACAGCGCCATGACCGGACGCAGCAACAAGGCCTGGTATTGATCAAACCATGTCAGCAGGTCCTCATCACCAAGTTCCCAGCCTTTGAAGCGCTGCAGGAAATCATGCACCAGCGGCCGTGAGCGCAGATCGCGAGCGAACAAGGTACCCGCCATCACGCTGCGGTCGGCACCGGAGCGAAGGCAGAAGTTTTCCCGCAGAATCGCGCCGGTCTGTTCACGAAACCAGTGGGCATCGGTCTCACCGACCCCTTTGGGTGCCCAGCTCATCGAACCCGGTTCAGCCACCGTGGACAGTCCACCGAGGGTTTGCGGCTGCGTCTGCTGCAGGCGCTGGAACAGTTCGTCGATGATCAGCGTGCTTTCCAGCTCATACCAGGCGTTTTTCCTGACACAGTTGGTGATGCGCACATTCAGCGAACCCTTGATGAAATAGTCGTGGCCTTCGATGTACCAGGTGCGCATCGAAGCCGTCGGGCTGGCCAGTGGTCCGGTGGTGCCGAGGTCCGTGACTTCACCCAGCTCCAGCAGACGCTGTACGCGACGATCCTGCATGAACAGCTCCGCCTGCACCGGGTGCATGCAGATCAGCGCGTGTCCGGGACGGGCCTTTGCCTGATCGACAAAACCAGCCATGACCTGTGTCTCGCTCAGACCATTGGAAGTGATCCGCAGTCCTTCCATCGGCACTTCGAACAGGTGAAGCGCGGTCTTTGCCTGAAACTCCGGCGCGTAGGTTTCCTGCGCCAGATGTTTAGGCCACAGCCGTGCCTTGGGCGCGGGATGATTGGGGTGACCGAACCACAGACCCTGTTCGCTGGCCAGGTAACCGCTCAACGGCTCCGGGTGCTCACCCGACATGTTGTGGGCCACGATGGCGGCCGTCAGGTGCTGGCTTTGCATGACCTGATCGAGCAGTTCGTCGTTGCTGGCGCGGGTCATGTGCTCACAGGCGCTCAGCAGTTGCTGGACGAACTCGGGAAATGCCGGGCACTGCCAGCTGCCCTGTCCACGCCGGGCGTAGACATCGGACAGGTAGCGGTGGCTGCCCAGGCCGTCACGGCGGTCCACCAGCACGAAGAACTGTTGTTTATTGGGCAGGCTGATGGTCAGCGGGATGCCTTTCCAATGCCCGCCATCGACAAAACACCCAGGCGCGATGCCCTGCATGCCCTGTGGCCACGTGTAATGAAGGCAGTGTTCCGGCAGTGCAAATTCCTTTATCAGGCAATTGAGTAACGCGCGGGTCGTCGCCAGCTCGCTCACCATCGTTGATAAAACGGTGCGATCGGTATTAGTCATGTCTGCTCCACAGTCGCTTTACGCTGACTGTCTAAGTGACATCGCAACAAAGTGTCAGATAAGTATCTGCTGCGAAAACAACTCAAGCATTTGCCCGGCTTATCACTCGGCACGCCATGGCCAGATAAACCCTGTCAGCAAATACGCTACGTTCGTTCGGTCCGAAGTTCTGACCGGTCCGGTTGTTCTTGATAACAATAACGTGATGAAGTTAGTGAGTGCGCAACTGACTCAGCGCAGCCTTAAGTGCCTCTTCGAATCGCTGGATAACCAGTTGGCACTGTTCGTCCGTGATGATCAGCGGCGGTAACAGGCGGATCACGTTGCCATTGCGGCCACCCCGCTCCAGCAAAAGTCCGTGTTTGAAACACTGCTGCTGAATGACCAGCGCAAGTTCGGCGTCTATCGGAAAACTGCCGAGACGATCTGAAGGTTTGCGCTCGTCGACGATCTCGATGCCCAGCATCAGACCGCGTCCACGTACCTGCCCCATCGCCGGGTAGCGTTGCTGCAAAAGCATCAGTTGATCCTTGAGCCACTGTCCGCGTCTGGCGGATTGTCCGGCCAGGTTCTGGCGCTGCAACACTTCAAGCGTGGCAAGACCGGTGGCCATTGCCATCTGGTTGCCGCGGAAGGTGCCGGAGTGATTGCCCGGTGCCCACGCGTCGAACTCACGCCGGATGCCCAGCACGGCAAGCGGCAGGCCGCCACCGACTGCCTTGGACATGACGATGATGTCCGGTTCGATACCGGCATGCTCGAACGCGAACATCTTGCCGGTACGGCCAAAACCGGCCTGTACTTCGTCAAGAATCAGCAGAATGCCGTGTTTACGGGTCACTTCACGGATCTGCCGCAGCCAGCTGTCCGGCGCAGGATTGACGCCGCCTTCGCCTTGAACGGCTTCCAGAATCACCGCAGCCGGAAGCGATACGCCGCTTTCGACGTCTTCGATGAACTGGGTGAAGTAGTAGCTCAGCGCTTCGGTCCCGGCCTCGCCACCGAGGCCCAGCGGGCAGCGATATTCGTGCGGGTACGGCAGAAATTGCACGCCGGGCATCAGGCTGGCGACCGCATCTTTCGGTCCGGTATTACCGGTCAGCGCCAGAGCGCCGTGGGTCATGCCGTGGTAAGCGCCGGAGAAGCTGATGATGTTGCTGCGCCCCGTGGCGGTTTTCGCCAGCTTGATCGAGGCTTCCACCGCATCGGCGCCGGACGGGCCGCAGAACTGCAGGCAATAGTCCCGACCCTGCCCAGGCAGCAGGCTCAGCAACGTCTCGCTGAAAGCGTCCTTGACCGGCGTGGTCAGGTCCAGGGTGTGCATCGGCATTCCTGAGGTCAGGAAGCCGTCGAGGCTGGCCATGATTGCTTCATGGTTGTGCCCCAACGCCAGCGTTCCGGCCCCGGCCAGGCAGTCCAGATACGTGTTGCCCTCAACATCCGTTACCCAGAGCCCATGTGCCTTGGCAATCGCCAGCGGCAACTTGCGCGGGTAACTTCTTACATTGGATTCAAACCTTGCCTGCCGGACCAGATAGTTGGCATTGGTTTTATGCGAAGACGTAGTAGAGTGCAATAAGCCATCATTCAACATGGGGTAACCCTCGCTAAGTTCGGGATGCAAACTATTCTCATTTCCAGAAAACTGCAAGTCTGTTACTGAAATTTAATTCTGAATTAATATGACCCTGCTTTCGGGCTTGCTTAATGAGAGGCGCACAGCATTACGCCAACTAACGCTGGATATATTCAAAGCGCCCGGACTCATAAAAGTCGGCGCATCGGTTATTGCCTTTTTGAAGGCCGCACTTTGATTACGTTATAAGTGAGCTATTTATTTATTCAACTGGCACTTTGCATAGCGTTCTCTCTGTCAGAGTCGTTCCGCATTGAGTCGTGAAGCGCAGGCGCCCTTCCCTGGGCAGCGCATGAGTGATGGATCAGAAACCCACAGTGGCCGAGATCAGATAGGTTCGGGGTGTTGCGAGCGTCAGACCAGGCTCGCTGTCGTCCGAGGCGCCGGCAGAGCTCCAGTAGCGCTTGTCCATGACGTTCTCGACGTTGGCCCGCAGGGTGACGGTCTTCTGATCGACCTTGAAGGCATAGCGCGCGCCGACGTCGAAGCGCTCGGACGAATCGATGTCTTTGGTATTGGCCTGATCCAGGTACTGGGAACTGGTATAGATGCCCCGCCCTGTCAGCGTCAGACCCTGTACGGTCGGCACGTCCCATTCGGCCCCGACATTGACGTTGTATTCAGGCGTGGCGGGCGCACGGTTGCCGTCAAATGTGCCGCCGGTGGTGTTTTTCAGTTCGCTGTCGATGTACATCACGCCGCCCAGCAGGCGGAAGCCCTTGAGCGGCTCGCCGAACATGGTCAGCTCTACGCCGTTGTTCTCACGCTTGCCGTTGGGGCCGAACACGCGGGAGGCGGCATTGGTCTCGTAGGCGGGCTGTTTGATGCGGAACACGCTGCCGGTAAAGGCGAACGAACCCAGGTCATATTTGGCACCCACCTCGACCTGACGGCTGATGAAGGGCGGGAAGATTTCGTCTTCGTTGATCGAGGTCGACGGTGCGATCTTGCCCTGGCTCAGGCCTTCCATGTAGTTGGCATACACCGACAGTTCATCGGTCACCTTGTACAGAATGCCGCCCGACGGCGAGACCTTTTCCTCGTCGTACGCCGTGTCGCCCTTGACGTTGTTGGTCCAGTCATCGACCTTGACCCGCTGCCAGCGTGCGCCCAGGGTCAGCAGCAGGCGATCGTCGAAAAAGCCCAGCGTGTCGGACAGCGCCAGACCGCTGAAGCGGTTTTCGGTGTAGACCTTGTCATCCCTGCGTGTCGGGTTGGCGGGCGTCGGCGTGTCGACGGGGTTGAACAGGTTGCTCGGAGACGCCGCGTAGCGGGCACCGCCGTTTTCGAAGTCCATGTAGAAGTAGCTGGCCGCCAGGTTCACTTCGTGGCTGACCGGACCGGTCTTGAACCAGTTGCGCACACCGGCCGTGGCCGTGCGTACGTTTTCGTCGCGGGTGAAGTCGCGCGGCTGAACGCTGAAGTCGCCTGCATTGTTGGTGATCGAAACCGCATGGCGCAGGAAGTCATGGTCGCTTTTGCGCGCGCCCACGCCGCCGTACAGCATCACGGAATCGTTGACATCGTATTCGGCGTTGACCATGCCGAAGGTGTCCTCGGTGCGTGCCTTGCTCCAGGATTGCGCGTAGTTGTCCCGCACATCGTTGGCGTTGGGCACCCTGGCGTTCGGGCCGATCTGTACACGTTCCTGTGGCGCATCGGTGTTGCGTTCGGTGTGCCCGATATCGGTCGAAAGACGCAGACGCTCGCCACGGAAATCCAGCCCCAGGACTGCCATCTGGCGATCAACGCTTTGGTGATCCCACGTGGTATCGCCGGACTGTTTGACGCCATTGAACCGGATACCGAACTTGTCTTCGTCGCCAAAGCGGCGGGCGATGTCCACCGCGCCGCCAACCTGGCTGTCGGAGGCATAACTGCCGGTGAACTCGGTGATCGGTTTGTCTGTGGCGCGCTTGGGCACCACGTTGATGCCGCCGCCGACACTGCCACGCGGCGAAATGCCGTTGACCAGTTGGCTAGGCCCTTTGAGGATATCCACGCGCTCGGCCATTTCCATGTCGATCGTGTAGGTCGGCAGGATGCCGTACAGGCCGTTGTAGGAAACATCACTGTTGAACAGGCTCAGGCCGCGAATGGTGAACTGCTCATAACGTCCACCGGCCGGGTTGGTCGCACGCACCGAAGGATCGCTCGCGATCAGGTCGCCCAGCGTGCGGGCCTGCTGATTCTTCACCGCTTCCTGGGTATAGGTGGTCATGCTGAACGGCGTGTCCATGAAGTCCCGCGCGCCGAGCATGCCCTGCGAGCCACGGCGTGCAACCTGACCTCCCGCATAGGCCTGACCATCAGTCGTGCCGCCGGCACCGAGAATCGAGGTGGGCGCCAGTTCCAGACTGCCGCTGCTCGGCGCTGGAACGAGCGTGTAGGCCTGTTCGCCTACCGGCATCAATTGCAGGCCCGAGCCTTGCAGCAGACGCGCGAAGCCTTCCTCAACCGCAAAGTCTCCGGAAAGGCCTGCACTGTTGCGGCCGTTCACCAGTGCAGGGTCTACCGAAAGATTCACCCCGGCCAGCCCGGCGAAACGGGTCAGCGCGGCGCTCAGGCTGCCTGCCGGAACTTCGTAGGCGCGGCGCCCCGAGGTTTCGGCCCAACTGTTGGAGATGAACAGCGGGCTGGAACTGAGGGTCAGCAACAGACTGAAGTGCAAAAGCGGACGTAAACGATAAGGAGGCACTGCGGACATGTAGGGAAGCTCTCGTAGTTTTTTGTTCACTTACCTGGAATGACCAGTGAGGCGAAAAAAAGGGACAGGCTTCACGCACTATTTTTTGCAGAAAGCGTTTTGCGAGGTACCAGCGTCACCCAGTAGCGGGTCCGCCTATGCACATCCACCTGCAGGCTGGCCGCCAGCAGCGAAAGGACACGGTCCGTGTCGTCGAGCCGGAAACTGCCCGTAACACGCAAGTTTTCCAGTTCAGGCTCCCAGCGCAGCAACCCTGGACGGTAGCGACCGAGTTCACGCAGGAAGCTGCCCAACGGCCGGTTCTGCGCGGTCAGCACGCCGTCGCGCCAGCCTGGCAAAAGGGCGTCGAAGGCGCTGACCGGCCCTGCCCCTTGAGGTCGCAGACTGATCTGTTGCTGCGCATGCAGGTCCAGCTCAGACCCTTGCAGTGGCTGCAGACGCACACTGCCGCTGACAACAGAGACCCGGCAATCGCTGGCGTTGAGACGCACGCAGACTTCGCTACGGCTGACGATGATCCTGCCGTACGGAACCTCAATGGTCAGCGGCGTACTGCCCGATACCTTGAGCGCCATCTCGCCGCGCACCAGCGTGACTTGCCGTGTGTTCAGATCGACGTTCACCGCGCTGTCGGTGTTCAGTTGCAATTGGCTGCCGTCGGCCAGCGAAAGGCGCTTGTGCTCACCGATGGAGGTTTGCAGGTCGGCGCGCCAGACGTCGATCGGCAACTGCCGACCCAGCAGCCAGACGGCGGGAACCAGCGTCGCCAGCCCAAGTGCCCTTTTGAGGGCCGCGCGCCTTGCCTTGTCGGGACGGTCGAGGGTGGCCATCGCCAGATGGGATGGCAGGCCGAAAAAACGCTGACGCAACTGCTGAGCCTTTTGCCAGGCGCGTTCGTGGCTGCTGGCACTGTCGCGCCAATGCTGCAATCTGACGTGATCCTCGTCGCTGGCACCGCCGGACTCCAGCAACGCAAGCCAATGCGCTGCTGCGCGTGCGACTTCGCGATCTTCGCTGGACAGCGACTGACGAATCACCAGTCCACCAACAGACAATGCTCGTAAGCTTGGGCCATGTAACGTTTGACGGTGCGCTCGGAGACCTGCAGACGTTCGGCGATTTCGCGATAACCCAGGCCTTCCAGTTGGCTCCACAGAAACGCCCTGCGCACGACGGCGGACAGTCCATCCAGCAACTCATCCAGCGCTTGCAGGGTTTCCAATAGCAGCCAGCGCTGTTCGGGAGACGGAGCGGCCTCTTCCGGCAACTGTGCCAAGGCTTCGAGATAAGCCTGTTCCAGACTGCGCCGGGTATAGAAGTTGCTCAGCAGGCGCTTGCCGACGGTCAACAGATAAGCACGAGGCTCCTGCATATCCGCGATCTGCTGTGAACTGGACAGCACGCGAAGAAACGTATCCTGGCTAAGGTCCGCAGCATCCCAGGCATTGCCCATGCGCCGTCTCAGCCAGCTTTCCAGCCAGCCATAGTGGTCGCGATACAGGGAATGTAGAGAATGGTCCGTTGACGTCGCTGCTTCGATCATATCGAGAGGCCTTGCGCTATGGATGTGTCAAATGAGACTCATTCTAATTAGTGTTATATCCCGAGTCCACGCACTTTTTCGATTAAGCCCCCGCCGTCGCTGGGCCGAGAGACTGTCAAAACCGCGCAACGGCACGGTTTGCAACGGTTTGGCTGATGATCGAACCTTGACAGATTGTTGTTACGCTGAGCCTGCCAGCGCACACAGCTCGACGCGATCAAGCCGTTTTTCGACACGGCCCTGCTTGATCAGCAGCGCCCGGTCGCACAGATGGGCAACGGTATTGATGTCATGACTGACAAGAATCATGGTCATGCCCGTTTCCCTGCGCAGCGTCTGAAGCAGATTGAGTATTTCCGCCTGTACCGTCATGTCCAGCGCTGAAGTCGGCTCGTCCAGCAACAGTAATGCAGGATTCAACTGCAATGCCCGGACGATGGCCACGCGTTGCCGCTGGCCGCCGGACAACTGATGGGGATACCGGTCAAGAACCTCGGCGGGCAACCCGACCCGTTCCAGCGACGCGATCAGACTGGGCTCGTCGAGCGGCAGCCCGTTGATCTGCCGCGGTTCGCGCAGACTGCGCCGAATCCGGTGCAGTGGATGCAGTGATGCATAGGGGTCCTGAAACACCATCTGTACCTGCCGACGCAATGCACCCTTGAACGCATGCTGTGCCGTGAGCGGCTGGCCCATCAGATTCACCCTGCCCTGCCAGTCACGGTGCAGGCCGGCGAGTACGCGCAGCAAGGTCGATTTGCCTGAGCCGGAGCCGCCGATGAGCCCGAAGCATTCGCCCGGTTCGATCCGCAACCCGTCAAGTTCCAGCGCAGTGAAATGACCGAATCCCCGTTTGAAGCTCACGGTCAGATGTTCAATATCCACCGCGTTCATGACAGTTCCTCGATCAGGCTTCGGTCCAGAGTGGGCAGTGCCTGACCATGAGTCTGTGCCGAGGGCTGACAGCTCCAGAGCGTGCGCGTGTACGGATTGCTGGACGTGGCCAGCTCAGTGGCGCGACAACGGTCGATAATCCTGCCGCGGTACATGACCAGCGCACGGTCGCAGTAACGGGCAACCAGTGGCAGATCGTGGCTGATCAGCAGCAACGCCATGCCCCGCTGCCGGACCAGCCGTAGAATCAACTCAAGCATCTGGTCACGCAGGCCGCTGTCCAGCGCAGAGGTGGGCTCGTCCGCAATCAGCAGTCTGGGATCGTTGATCAGCATCGCGGCGAGCATCACCCGCTGGCCCATACCGCCGGACAATTCATGTGGATAGCTGTGGTAAAGCGATGCGGGATCGGGCAATCCCACGGCATCGAGCATGTCCAGGACTTTCTCGCGGCGTTCGCGGCGACCCAGCCGGGTATGCAGCACCAGTGCTTCCTCGACCTGAGTGCCGATCTTCAGCACCGGGTTGAGCGAGTACCTGGGGTCCTGCAAGACCAGCGACAACCGTGTTCCCCTCACCTGTTGCCATTGCCGGGCCGACAATCCAAGCAGATCATCGCCTGCCAGACTCAGTCGCTCGGCCGTCACCTGGCCGGGACGTGCGACCAGTCCCATCAGCGCCCGCGCAGTCAGTGATTTGCCCGAACCTGACTCACCGACCAGCGCCACGGTCTCGGTGCCGATCGTGAAGTCGATACCCTTCACCACCTCGATCAGGTCCGAGCCCGGCCCGGGGAAGCCGATGCGCAGGCCTTTGACGTCCAATAATGATGATTCATGCGCCATGGCGGGGATCCAGTACGTCGCGCAGGCCGTCGCCCAGCAGATTGAAAGACAGGCTCGTCAGCAGAATGGCGATGCCCGGTGCTGCTGCTACCCACCACTGATCGAAGATGACCCGGCTGCCTTCGGCAACCATCGAACCCCATTCGGCCATGGGCGGTTGGACGCCCAGTCCGAGGAACCCGAGCCCTGCGGCGGCGAGAATGATGCCGCCCAGGTTCAACGCGACCCGAACGATCACGGATGGAAGGCACAGCGGCAGCACGTGCCCGATCAGCAGGCGCATCCCTCGTATGCCTTGCAGATGGGCGGCAGCCAGATAGTCACTGTTACGCAGCACGCTGGTTTCCGCCCGGGCCTGACGCGCATACGCCGGCCAGGCCGTCAGGGACAGCGCCAATGCGCCGTTGAGCAACCCCGGCCCGAGAATCGCCACAAATGCCAGCGCCAGTACCAGTTGCGGAAAGGCCATGATCACGTCGGTCAGGCGCATCAGGATCCGTTCAGTCCAGCCGCCATAGAAACCCGCTGTCACACCAACCAGCACACCAATCGGCAGGGTCAGCAGCAAGACCAGCGACACCAGCAGCAATGTGGGACGTGTGCCATGCAGCAAACGGGTAAACAGGTCCCGGCCAAACGCGTCGGTGCCCAGCCAATGAATGTCCGAAGGCGGTAATAACCGATCCTGAATATTTTGCGCGTTCGGATCAAAGCCACTCAGCAGTGGGGCGAACACCGCGACCGCTATCAATAAGGCAATGAACGATACGCCGATGGTCAGCGCCGGTGAGCGACGCCAGATGCTTGAAGCCGAAAGGCCTTCGAAGGCTACAGAAAGGTTCATGACAGACCTCGCGTGCGTGGGTCGATCATGCCCGCCAGCACATCGGCCAAGCCGTTGATCACTACAAAACAGAGACCGATCACCAGCGTACTGCCCAGAATCGCAGGCACATCGCCTGCGAATAAAGCGGTCGTCAGGTAACGTCCGATTCCCGGCCACGCGAATACCGTCTCGGTGAGAATGGAGCCTTCCAGCAGGCTCGCATAGGACAGCGCAACGACTACCACCAGAGTACCGGAGACATTGGGCAGCGCGTGACGCAACAGCACTCGGCCACGCCCTGCGCCTTTGGCCAGTGCGGTGACCACGTATTCCTTGCCCATTTCGCCCAGCAACGCCGAGCGAGTCATTCGGCAGATCCCGGCCATGGAATGAAAGGCCAGTACCAGCACGGGCAACACCAAATGCGCAAATGCGTTGGCGAATGCGCCGGTCTCACCGGAGCGCCAGGTGTCCCAAAGCATCCAGCCGCTTGAGAGGTCGAGGGTGTACAGATACGAATCGTCGAGCCGCCCCGGCCCGCCCGCCCATTGCAGCCGGGCATAGAACAACAGGAGCATGAGCAGGCCAAGCCAGAATATCGGCACCGAATAGCCAAACAGCGAAAACAGCCTGACCGAACCATCGACCCAGCCGCCCGGTCGCCATGCGGCCAGCAGGCCCAGCGATAGCCCAAGGCTGCTACCGAGCAGGATGGCCAGAGTGGCAAGCTCCAGTGTCGCCGGTATCGCCCGGCTCAAGCCTTGCAACACCGGTTGACCAGACGTGCTGGAAACGCCCAGATCGCCCTGCCTCAAGTCGTTCAAATAACGCCCGAAACGTGTCGGCCATGGCTGATCCAGCCCCAGATCGCTGCGCACCTGGGCGAGCGTGGCCTCGCTGGCGCGGTCACCGGCAATTCGCAGCGCCGGATCGACCGGCGACAGCGTGGTCAGCATGAAGGTAAAGAACAGCAACCCGATGAGCGTGACCGCCAGCGATAACACCCCGCCAGCCGCCACCTTGATCCTGCGCGCAGCCCCTACCCTCACTTGGACTTGCTCACCTGATCGAAGTAAGGCAGCGATGCAGTGATGTTCTGCAGCACGCCTTCAACACCATCGTGCACGGCAACCTGGTTCTGCCCTTGCAGCGCGACCACGTAGGGCGAGCTGTCCTGCACGGTCTTCTGCAGATGCGTATACAGCGCCACACGTTTTTGCGGGTCGCGTTCGGCTGCGGCAGCGCGGGTTTCCTGACTCAATTGCGGGATATCCCACTGGGTACGCCAGGCTAGGGTCTTGGGTCCGTTGGCGACGTTATAGGTGAAGGTGCTGGCGTTGGAGTGTGGGTCCAGATAATCCATGCCCCAGTAGGTGAAGATCAACTGGTAGTCCCGGCTGCGCATCTTGGCCCATAACTCGCTCTCGACCAGCGGCCGCACCGAAATATCGATATCGGCCTTGGCGAAACTGGCCTGCAATGCCTGAGCAATATCGGTGTAGGGCGGCTGATTGAAGACGCTCAGTTCGACCCTGGTACCTGGCGCGATCCCGCCTGCCTTGAGAATAGCCCTGGCCTTGTCCACATCCAGCTTGAACGGCTTGTCGCTTAACGAACCTGCAACCCCGTTCGGCAGAAACGCTTGATGCACGCTGTACTGATTCTTCAGCAGGTCTTTGGAAATGCCCTGATAGTCCACCAGCCAGCGAGCCGCTTCCCAGAAAGCCGGATTCTTCAAGGCAGGCACTTGAGTGTTGCCGCTGTTGATGCCCAGGTAATAAATCATCGACGAAGGAAAGCGCTGCACGCTGACGCCTTTCTGGTTTTCCAACGCGCTGAACTGATCGGCGCCCAGATCGAATGCCAGATCGGCATCGCCCTGCACCACCAGCAGGCGACGGGTTGCCGGGTCGGTCACGTTCTTGATGACCACGGTTTTGAGTTTCGGGGCTTTGGCTGCGTGAGGGTTGGCCTGCAGCACCAATGCCTCGTGAGGAACATAAGTACGCAAGGCATAAGCGCCGGTGCCCGCGGAGTGCGCCTTCAGCCAGCCATTGCCAAAATCCGCGCCCTGCGCGTGCTTCTGGACCTCTGCCGCATCGACGATGAAACCCACAGGTGTGGCCGACAGAATGCTCAACGCAAATGAGCTACCCACTGCCGCAGACCAGGCGATTTTCACATGGTTGTCGTCGACCCGCGTCACAAAGCTGTCGACGTTCTCTGCAGTCCAGCCCAGTTCGCCCAGAATGAACGCAGGTGTCTTGTTCAACTTGACCACACGGGTCAGCGAGTAGATGACATCTTCCGGGCGCACGTCGGCGCCCGAGGAAAATCGGGCGCCTTTTCGCAGTTCGAAAACCAGGCTCTTGTCATCACTGCCCGCCTCCCAGCCTGATGCCAGCGAAGGCACCAGATCGGACGGCTTATCACGGTCCGGTTCGATCAGGCGCTGGTAAATGTTGGCCAGCGTATTGGTGGCCGTTATCTCGAAACTTTCGGCAGGGTCAAGGCTTGCGATGTCATCGATGGAACGCGCTACTACCAGCGTGTCCGGGGGCGTCAGTGCCCACGCTGAACTGCTGAGTGTGATCGCCACTGCGAGAGCTGTCAGACGCCGCATCGTGTATTCCCTTATGAAGATGAGTTATTGGGAAGCGACGATAAAGCGCATTTGGTAATAAAAAAAAGACCGTTTAGTCATTAACTTATTCCGCTTTGCACGACCTGTTTCTGACAACCCCATGACTGAAGGCAACCGAGGCAGCAGGGATTGATGACAGAACGAACATGAATACATTTCCCAATCAATAAGAAAATAATGAATTTGTTTCATTATCAAGCGATGCCGACAATGCGCGGACTTACCGCACTGGAGATGTATTGCTATGGCACTGGCTCATTCACTCGGCTTCCCCCGCATAGGCGCAGATCGGGAACTCAAGAAAGCACTGGAATCCTATTGGAAAGGCGACATCGATCAGCCTGCACTGGAAAGAGTCGGTCGTGACCTGCGTGCCCGTCATTGGGCTGTGCAGCGTGATGCGGGCATCGAGTTGCTGCCGGTAGGCGACTTTGCCTGGTACGACCAGGTGCTGAGCCATTCTCTGGCGTTCGGCGTTATTCCCAAGCGTTTCGCCTCGACGCTGGGAGAGGCTGGACTACCGACACTGGACACTCTTTTCGCCATGGCGCGTGGGGCGAGTACGGCATGTTGTGGCGAGCAGTCGAGCACGCAATATGCTCAGGAGCTGACCAAGTGGTTCGACACCAACTACCACTATCTGGTACCTGAATTCACGGCGGACCAGACCTTCCTGCTGAGCTGGACCCAGTTGTTCGATGAAGTCGATGAGGCGCTTGCGCTTGGTCATGAAATCAAGCCGGTGATCATCGGCCCACTGACGTATCTGTGGCTTGGCAAAGCCAAGGGCGATGACTTCGACAAACTGGAATTGCTGGACCGCCTGCTGCCTGTCTACGCTGAAATCCTGAACCGACTCGCGGAAAAAGGCGTGGAATGGGTTCAGCTCGACGAGCCGATCCTCGCGCTGGACCTGCAACCCGAATGGAAAAGCGCATTCGCACTTGCTTACCACAGGCTGCAACAAGCGCCACTCAAAACCCTGGTTGCCAGCTATTTTGGCGGTCTCGAAGACAACCTCACGCTGGCGATCGATTTGCCTGTGAATGGGCTGCACATCGACCTGGTGCGCGCACCCGAACAGCTCGCCGCTGTTCTGACGGCGTACCCTGTAGACAAGGTGCTTTCGGTCGGCGTAGTCAATGGTCGCAACGTCTGGCGCTGCGATCTGGACAAGGCGCTGGCGCACCTTCAAGCGGCGCATGAGCAACTGGACGAGCGTTTGTGGGTGTCCAGTTCGTGCTCCTTGCTGCACAGTCCGGTGGACCTGGCCAGCGAAGACACGCTAGACGCAGAACTCGAAGGCTGGCTCGCCTTTGCGGTGCAGAAATGCGCTGAGATCGCAATATTGAGCAAGGCGGTCGTCAACCCGCATGGGAATGACGTTCAGCAGGCACTACAGATCAGCCGGAGCCAGCAGGCAAGTCGCGCACACTCCAGTCGAATCCATAAAACCGAGGTGCAGGCGCGGCTGGCCACGATTGGCGCTGCCGACATTCAGCGACTTTCGCCATTCGCACAACGGATAGAACTGCAGCGTTCCCGCTTGGCGTTGCCGCTATTTCCGACTACAACCATTGGTTCTTTCCCACAGACATCGTCGATTCGACTAGCCAGACAGGCGTACAAGCAGGGCAAGATTTCGATCAGCGACTATACCGACGCCATGCATCATGAAATCCGCCATGCCGTTCAGGTGCAAGAGCGTCTGGGACTGGACGTGCTGGTGCATGGCGAGGCCGAGCGTAACGATATGGTCGAGTACTTCGCCGAGCAACTGGACGGCTACGCCTTCACCCGCTTCGGCTGGGTGCAGAGTTATGGTTCGCGCTGCGTGAAGCCTGCAATCATTTTTGGCGACCTCAGTCGGCCAAAGGCGATGACGGTCGAGTGGATCCGCTATGCGCAGGCGCAAACCGACAAAATCATGAAGGGCATGCTCACCGGGCCGGTCACCATGCTGATGTGGTCATTCGCACGCGAGGACGTGTCTCGCAAGGTTCAGGCTCAGCAACTGGCCCTGGCGATCCGCGATGAAGTGGTGGACCTGGAAGCGGCGGGTATCAAGATTGTGCAGATCGACGAAGCCGCATTTCGTGAAGGGTTGCCACTGCGGCGTGAGCAATGGGCCGAGTACTTGAACTGGGCCGTGGAAGCTTTCCGTCTGTGCGCATCGGGCGTGCGCGATGAGACGCAGATCCATACCCACATGTGCTACAGCGAGTTCAATGACGTGATTGAATCCATTGCTGCCATGGACGCCGACGTGATCACCATTGAAACCTCACGGTCGGACATGGAGTTACTGGAAGCGTTCGAAGCCTTCGATTACCCGAACGATATCGGTCCCGGCGTCTACGACATCCACTCCCCGCGCGTTCCCGAGACCCATGAAATGGTCAACCTGCTGCGCAAAGCGGCCAAACGCGTGCCATCGGAACGTCTTTGGGTCAATCCCGATTGCGGCCTGAAAACCCGTGGCTGGCCGGAAACCGAGGCCGCTCTGGCGGGCATGGTCGCTGCAGCACGTCAGTTGCGGGCTGAGCTGGCATAGCGGCTGCGCAGACGCAGAATTATTGCGCATAGCTTGTCGGCGACAGGGTCAGCCCAGTGATGAACGTATCGCTGGAAAACCCCGGCCGCTGGCAAGCTTCCTTGCGCCGCCAGGTGTTCCCTGCACCTTCGCCCTTCGGCCTGACCAGCCACTCCGACACCCCAAGATTAACCTCCGCATTTACGGCAGATAATTTCCCTTCGCTCTAAATCGTCATCTTTCGCAGGCACGCTAGTTCAACTAAATAAAAATATTAGTTTATGTGACTGCCAAGTCGTATTAACGTCTCAAAGACGTCAGTAGTTCTGAAATCATGGATGAGCAAGATGACCCCTACACTACTTCCCCAGATCGGCAGGGCCATAGCCAGCATCGGCAGCGGCCATTTTTCAAGCATGTTTCACGAATTGATCAACTCGCAGTTGACCGTGGATGCCACTCACCTCTACTTGCTGCCAAGGCCCTGGCAGACACCGAAAACGCAGGTTTCCACGGTGTTCAACGAGACCGTGACTTCGCCTCGGGCAGCCTCGCGTTTCACCGATTCCATCCAGTTGAACCCGGCCCAGGAATCACCCAGCTATTGCTGCAAGATCACAGCGTTTCGCGGACGCCCGTCCAGTGATTTTTCGATGACCGAGCGACGTCGTCTGGAAGACATCTCTCCGCTGCTGTTTTCGATTCTGGAAAAGCACGTTGACGCCCTGCAGCTGGCGACACTGGAAGCCGAATCGAAGAAGCCAGAGGGCCTCGAAGACCGTTTCCACGAGCGACTGCGTGAAACCGGGCTGATGCTGTCAGAGCGCGAATTGCAAGTGTGCGTGGGACTGCTGACCGGCCAGACTGCCATGGAACAGGCAGAGCGTCTGGCGCTCAAGGTCAGCACGGTGAGCAGCTATCAGCGCCGGGCAGCGGTCAAACTGGGCATCAGCGGGCGCAACTCGCTGATGCGCTGGATGTACGCGTCGCCCGAGGAAATGCCGTTGAGCGACCGGGGCCGCACGCCGCTCTTCAGTCCCGCGCCAGCGCTTCGATAGGGTCGAGCCTTGCTGCGTTGCGGGCCGGTACGAAGCCGAACAACACGCCGATAAGCGTCGAGCAGGCAAACGCGGTCACCACCGACGCCATGGAAAAGACCATTTCCCACTGTTTGACGAACAGTGTGAACAGGTAGCCGATGCCATAGGACAGGCCGATGCCGATGACGCCACCGATCAGGCAGACCATTACTGCCTCCACCAGAAACTGCTGACGGATATCCGACTGTCGGGCACCCACTGCCATGCGGATCCCGATCTCCCTGGTTCGCTCGGTCACCGATACCAGCATGATATTCATCACCCCGATACCTCCCACCACCAGCGAGATCACGGCGATCAACGACAGCAGCAACGTCAGTGAGCGGCTGGTTTTCTGCACCGTCTGCATGACGCTGTCCAGGTTGTTGGTGAAAAAGTCCTTGGTGCCGTGACGCTGCAGCATCAGCGCCTTGATTTCCTCTTCCACCACCTTGCTGGGCATGCCGTCCTTGACCCGTACGCTGATGCTGTCCAGGTGACGCTGGCCAAGCACGCGTCCGGCGGCGGTTTCGTAAGGCATCCAGATGTTGAGCGTGTTGCCTGCAATGAACAGGTTCTTGTGATCGCTGGTGACGCCAATCACGGTGCACGGCAGCTTGCCAATCAGGATCACCTTCCCAAGCGGATCGACGCCGGGGCCGAACAGACGCTGGGCGGTGTTGTGGTCCAGTACCACGACCTGCGCCTGACGCCGGGCATCCTGATCGTCAAAGGTGATACCGGCTGCCAGTTGAATGTTGCGCACCTGGAAGTAGCGACTGCTGACGCCATTGAGCTGTGCATCGACGTCGATGTTGCGGTAGCGCACCAGCATGCTGCGCCCGACCACCGGGGTGGCGCTGTCGATGTAATACATCTGATTGAGCGCCGTGACGTCCGATGGCAGCAGCGTTTCGATGGACTTGGCCCGACTGTCGCCAAAGTTGCTGCCCGCGTAGATGTCGATGGTGTTGCTGCCAATCGACTGGATGTCCTTGAGCACGTAACGCTTGGCGCCTTCACCGATGGCCGAAATCGACACCACCGAGGTGATACCGATGATGATCCCCAGCATGGTCAAAAGCGTGCGCATGCGGTGCGAAATCAGCGCGATCCAGGCCATGTTGAACGCCTCGCGAAACAGGCCGAAGCTGGCGATCATGCGGCGCCTGGTGGTGGCCGCTGGCTGCAGTGCAGGCTTGGGTTCAGCCACCGGCTGCACACGGGGCGAGGTGCGCTTGTCGCTGATGATTTCACCGTCGCTGACTTCGATGACCCGCTCGGCATTGGCCGCGACTTTCGGGTCGTGAGTCACGAGGATGACGGTGTGCCCCATTGCATGGAGTTCCAGCAGGATGCGCATGACCTCCTTGCCGCTGGTGGTGTCCAGTGCGCCGGTCGGTTCGTCGGCAAGAATCACCTCGCCGCCGTTCATCAATGCGCGGGCGATACTGACCCGCTGCTGCTGCCCGCCCGACATCTGACTCGGGCGGTGCTCGAGATGCCCGCCCAGCCCGAGGCGCGTCAGCAGTTCCTGGGCACGCTGGTGACGCCCGGCCTGCGAAGTGCCCGCATAGACGGCCGGAATCTCCGTGTTGCGCACGGCATCCAGGTGCGGCAGCAGGTGGTAACGCTGAAAAATGAAGCCGAAATGATCTCGCCGCAACGCAGCCAGCGCGTCGTCATCCAGGTCGCGGGTCTGTTGACCTGCGACGCGGTAGGTGCCGCTGCTGGCATTATCCAGGCAACCGAGAATGTTCATCAGGGTGGACTTGCCCGAGCCGGAAGCACCGATGATCGCCACCAGCTCACCGGCATGAATCGACAGATTGATCTGCTTGAGGACGGTGACCTCGCGATCCCCGGCCATGAAGCTGCGACTCACGTTCTCCAGTTGCAGCAACGGCTGCTGCGCTGCAATCGAGGCTTCGTGCAGGTCGGCGACCTCTACCTTCTGGTTCATATCAAGCCCCTGCCACAACCGCTGTCGGATCGCCTATGACCACCTGATCACCTTCGACCAGCCCGTCCTTGATCTCCGCCTGCACGTTGTTGTTGATGCCGACCTGAACCTTGCGCTCCTGAGCGAAGCCCTTGGCGTCCACCACCCGCACAAAGGAAGAACCCTCGCTGGTCCGCGAACCAAGAGCGGCAACGGGTACGGTAATCGCGTTGCGCGCCGTGCCCAGAACGATGCGTACCTGAGCGGTCATGGCGATGCGCAGGCGCTGATCCTGATTGGGCACTTCGAACAGCGCATTGTAGAAGACTGCCGAGTTCTGCCGGGAAGCCGAGCTGCCGCTTTCGGTTTCCAGGTAATCCTGCGGCGCAGGCTCGGTACCGCGCAGCTTGGCGTAGTAGCGCTTGTCCTCACCCAGAATCGTGAAGTAGACCTCCTGCCCCGGCGTGATGTGGATAACGTCCGCTTCGGACACCTGGGCCTTGATGGTCATGGTCTCCAGATCGGCCAGCTTCAACAGCACCGGCGCCAGTTGTTGGGCGATGACGGTCTGGCCTTCCTGCGTGACGATACCGACCACATCACCATCAATGGGCGCAATGATCCGCGTGTAGCCCAGATTGACCTTGGCGGTGTCGATCTGCACCTGAGCGCTTTTGATTTCAGCGTCCAGAGCCCGTACGTTGGCCTGCTGCATTTCGTAGTCGGACTCGGCGCTTTCGAAGTCCTGACGGGATACCGACTGATCGGTCTGTAATTCCTTGTAGCGGTCATACAGACGCTTGGCCTGTTTCATCTGAGCCTGCGCCGAGGCCCGCTGGGCCTTGAGCTTTTCCTCGTCCACCTCCGCCTGACGCAAGGTGTTGCGCAATACCAGCGGATCGATCTCTGCCAGCCACTGGCCTTTCTTGACCTTGTCGCCCAGCTTGACCTTGAGCGACTTCAATTGCCCCGACACCTGAGCGCCGACATCCACCTGCTTGATGCCTTCCAGCACGCCCGTGGCGAGTACGGCGTTCTCGATGTCACCACGCTCGGCCCTGGCGGTGATGTACGCGGGCGGTTTGGCCGGTGCCTCGACGGCATACAGCACGGCGCCCGCCACCAGTACCAGCGCAGTGATCAATCCCGTCTTGCGTAATTTCGACTTGTTCATAGAGGCCTGCTGATCCTTGAAGATCGCGCCCGCTCATGGGGCGACGACTGATTTACCGTTTTCCATGCGCAGCCCCGGAGCAGGCCGAATGCCTGCCGCCGGGGCTTTATTCAGGGTTTCATGAGAGCGTTTCCCGCACACTGACCGGCTGCCTGTCGTACCACCATGCCGCCAGGCTGTAGACGTCGGGCGTCTTGAGGATGCTGAAATGATCGCCAGGACCGTTCCACCGCGTCAGTTGCGGCACTACCTGCTGCCAGCCCTGAGTCATGTCGCTGTGCTCGACGCGATTGGCCGCTGCATCAAGTGCGGGATCGGTCAGCAGCACCAGACTCGCGGGCCCGGCGTAGCCTATTTCCGGCCGATACAGGGTGCGCAATGCACTGGAGAACGTGCGCACGATGCCGTTCAGCGCCTGTGGCGCAATCCGTGAGGACAGCAGGCCAACGCGCACCATGGCCTCACGCAGCTGCACTGATTGAGCCGCGTCGTCAGCGTCGGCGAAGGCCTGCGTATCAAGCCCGAGGTCCTTGCCGCTGGACAGTTGCAGCGCATTGATCAGCCGCTGCACCGCCGCCGTGGCGGTGTATGGCTTGCCGCAGGTCGTGGTGTTGCCGGGCGCTTCGCTGTCGATCAGGGTCAGCGAAAGCACTTCGCGTCCCTGTGCCTGCAACCTTCCCGCCATGGCATGCGCCACCCAGCCACCAAACGAATGCCCCACCAGATGCAGCGGCCCTTGCGGGTACAGGCTCTCGATTTCCCGCACATAGCTTCTGGCTGCGGCCTCGACACGGCTGTGAGGCACGTAACGGCCTTCCAGTCCGCGCGCCTGGAACCCGTAGATCGGCCAGTCAGGCCCCAGCGCTTCGGCCAGACCGATCAGGCTGGTAACACTGTCGCCCGCCCCCGGCACACAAAACAGCGGTGCAAGGGCATTCTGTCCGCTCTGGATGGCCAGCAATGACTTGTAGACCTGGGACGGCTGCACGGCACCGGCCTGAGCGGCCAGCGCCTTGCCCAGCGCCTGTCCCAACACCTGAACATGGGGCGCCTGCATCATGCTCATGTGATCGCCCGGCACGCTGACGCAATGCAGTTGCCCGGCAGGCAGGACATCGGCCCAACCATGGCTTGAGTCCTGTCCGCTGGCTACATCGCTCGGTGCATTCTGTAGCTGTTCGGCGCGGAACAGATGCACCGGCAGGCTCATCGGTTCGAGCCGGTAATGAGCCAGCGCATGACCGTGAGCCAGTTCGCGCTCCAGGTAATGACGCAACTGCAGATCGCTCGCCTCGGCCAGTTCCGGATACAGCAATTGTTCATCCCGACACAGCTGCAACAACGTCTCGAATGCAGGCATGTCGGCCTGTTCCTGCAGGCTAACAAGGCGCATCAGTGGCGTGACGCCAGCCTTGCCTTGCGCCTGCCAGTACGCCGCGCAATGTGCCAGCAGCTCGCGTTCAAGCAGGTGCGGACCTTCCCAGCGCGCCTTGCCCTGGTCGGTCAGACGCGGCACGTAGCTGTCCAGCAGCCCGACGAAGGAGACGGTTTCATCCATGCCCAGCAGTTGCGTGGCCACTTCATAAGCCAGCACGCCGCCGAACGACCAGCCTGCCAGTCGATAAGGCCCGTGCGGCTGCAGACCAAGAATCCGCTCGACCAGTCCGGCTGCCAGACCTTCCAGCGTATTGAGTTGCGGTTGTCCCAGGCCGATGCCGGGCAGACCGTAGATCGCAAAATCGCCGTCCAGATGCTGCCCCAGCACCGGGAAATAGGCGTCCAGACCGGTGAAGTCGTGGATCAGGAACAGCGGTGTACCATTGCTGCCCTCGCGTACTGTGATCACCTCCGGCATGTCGGCAGCACCGTCAGGTCGTTGCTCAAGCAGCCCGGCCAACGCTGCAATGCTCGGGTGCTGGAACAGCTCTGCCAGACTCAGCGACAGACCGGATTTCTGCATCAGGCTGACCAGCCGGATCGCCAGCAACGAGTGACCGCCCAGCTCGAAGAAGCTGTCGTGACGGCCGACCCGTTCGACTTCCAGCACTTCGGCCCATAGCTCGGCCAGGCGTTGTTCAATCGGTGTATCGGGTGCCTGATAGGTGGCGGTTGCCAGCGCATCCAGGCTCGGCACCGGCAGTGCCTTGCGGTCCACCTTGCCGTTCTGGGTCAGCGGCAGTGCATCCAGCGCGACATAAGCCGCAGGCACCATGTACTCGGGCAAATGGCCCGTAAGGTGCGCTCGCAACGCGGTTGCATCGAGCTGCGCATCCAGACAGGTGTAATAAGCCACCAGTCGCAATCCGCCCTCTTCCATCTGCCGCGCCACGACCACAGCTTCGCCGATGCCCGGGTACGACGCCAGTTGCTGCTCGATCTCGCCCAGTTCGATACGCACGCCGCGAATCTTCACCTGGTCGTCATTGCGTCCCAGGTATTCCAGCGTGCCATCGGCCAGCCAGCGAACCAGGTCACCGGAGCGATACATCCGCGCTTTGGGCTGCTCGCTGAACGGGTCATCGAGGAAGCGTTCGGCGGTCATGTCCGGGCGGTTCAGGTAACCCCGGGCCACACCGTCACCGCCGATGTACAGCTCGCCGGGCACACCCAGCGGCACCGGCTGGCAACGCGCATCCAGCACGTAGAGGCGTGCGTGGGACACCGGTTTGCCGATGTGCAGCACGCCGCCCGGCGACATCTCGCCGGAACTGGCAACGACTGTGGTTTCGGTCGGGCCGTAGTTGTTGATCACAGTAAAGCCGGGGTCGCGAGGGAACTGCCGCAGGCGGTCGCCGCCGATCAGCAGCGTGCGCAACGTCGGATGACGCAGTTCGCGGCTGAACGCGTATTCGGCAACCGGCGTCGGCAGGAAGGCCACCTGCAGCGGCTGGGCAATCCACCAGTCGAGCAGCGCATCCAGTTGCTCATTGCCGATCCCGGCGGGCGGCACGTGCAGTGTTGCCCCGGCGCAGAGCGCAGGCCAGACCTCCCAGGCCATGGCGTCGAAGCCGAAACCGGCGACGCTGGCGGTATGGCTGCCAGCGTGCAGGTCGAAGGCCTGACAATGCCAGTCCACCAGATTATTGAGGGTTCGATGCTCGACCATCACACCTTTGGGCAACCCGGTGGAGCCCGACGTATAGATCACGTAGGCCAGATGATCGACGGTCAGGTGCGCGACCTGCGGATTGTCCTCACGCATTGGCCAGTCAGCGCGGTCCAGTGCCACGACCGGCACTGCCAGTGGTGGAAGCCGTTCCAGCAGAGCGGCGTTAGTCAGCACCACGATCGGCGCGCTGTCTTGCAGCAGGTAGCCGACACGTTCGTCCGGGTGACCCGGATCGACCGGCACATAACCGGCACCGGCCTTGAGCACCGCCAGCAGCCCGACCAGTGTGTCCAGCCCGCGGCATGCCATGACCGCCACGCGGTCGTCAGGGCGGACACCCAGTCCGATCAGGTGATGCGCCAGAGCGTTGGCGCGACGGTTCAATTCGCCGTAGCTCAGACGCTGGTCACCCACTTGCGCGGCCACGGCATCAGGCGCCATGGCTGCCTGATGCTCGATGCGCTGATGAAGGGTGAGCTCGCTGTCAGGCTCGCTGCGTCGGGGATTGAAGCTGTCCAGCAGCTCGATGCGTTCGGCAGCGGGCAACAAATCCAGCGTGTCGAGGCTCAAGCGCGGCGTCTGCTCCAGGGTCTGAACCAGTGCTTCCACGGCGCAGACCATGTAGGCACAGACACGTCGCGCATCAATGCCTGCCGAGGTGAGCGCGGTCAGGTCGAAGCCCTTGCCCAGATCATCGACGCTCAGGGTCAGCGGGTAGTTGCTGCGCTCATCGGCCTCAAGCAGTTCGATACCCTGCCAAGCATCACTGGTCGGGGCGTCGGCAGTTTGCGGTGCTGCGCTGTGTCGGTAATTGAGCAAAGCGCTGAACAGCGGCGCACCGGCGGGCAGCGCGCTGCAGCGTTGCGCGAGTGCCAGCGGCGCATGTTCGTGCGTCAACAGGCCGCTCAGGCGGCGATGAGCCTGAAGCACGGCCTCTTGTGCGGACTGGCCAGCGAGGTCGATGCGCAGCGGCAAGGTATTGATAAACACACCCAGCGTGCGCTCCACACCTTCACCCCCTTGCAGTCGGCCAAGCAGAACGGTGCCGAACACCACCTTGTCGCGACCGGACAACTGTCCGAGCACCTGAGCCCAGGCCAAGTGCATCAGGCTGGCCGCACTGACGCCGAGCACGCGCGCCTGATCACGCACCTTGCGACTCAAGTCAGCCGTCATCGGCTGCCTCGCTTCGCCTGGCACTTCAGCGCCCGGCAACCAGCCTTGGCCATAAGGCAGGGTCGGCTCGTCCAGATCCCCCAATTGCTCGCGGAAGAACTGTTCATGGCCCTGATCGCCCTGCCCCTGCAAGGTCTGGGCAATGTAGTTGCGGTACGGCACCGGCGCAGGCAGCTGCGCTTCCTGATCGAGCAGCACCGCCTGCAGTTCATGGCTCAGCAGCTCCAGCGCCATGTGATCCATGATCAGGTGATGGAACAGCAACACTGCGACAATCCGTCCATTGGCAGGATCGGCAGCGTGGACCAGACGCAGCAACGGCGCCCGTTCAAGTCCAAGAGGCTCTGCGTCCGCGAGATCATCCAGCGCGACGTCGATCACGGACAGCGTGGCCTGGCGCCAGACCACTTGCACCGGGGTTTCCAGCCCTTCCCAGCACAGAGAGGTCCGCAGCACGTCGTTGCGGGCGATCACCTGCTGCAGGGCGATACAGAATGCGTCCAGACGCGAACGGTCAGCGAAGGCGAAACGGGCCTGCAACTGATAGGGATCGTCGCCGCCTGCAGACAAGTGATGGTAGAAGATACCGGCCTGCAGCGGCCCCAGCGGATAGATGTCCTGCACGTTGGCCACGCCACCCGGAACACTGGCGACAATCAGATCGATATCGGCCTGTTCCAGTGCCACCAGTGGCAACAGATCCGGGGTGATGCGCAGGCAACCCGGCTCGATCAGATTGGCGGGCACCTGTGTTTGCTGACTGTTGCCAATCGCAGCCGCCAATGCAGCCAGCGTCGGCTGCGCGAACAGCGTGCGAATATCCGCATCGAGCCCCTGGCGGCGCATTTGCGCGATCAGGTTCACGGCCAGCAGCGAATGCCCGCCCAATTCGAAGAAATGGTCATGACGGCCCACACGTTCGACGTGCAGCAGCGAACTCCATATCTCGGCAACGGCCGTTTCCACCGCCCCTTGGGGTGCCTCATAGTCCCGACCCGGCAGCGCTTCACGATCCGGCACCGGCAAGGCACGACGGTCGACCTTGCCGTTGGCGGTCAGCGGCCAGGCGTCCAGGCGCACGAAGGCGCTGGGCACCATGTAGCCCGGCAGCACGGTCAGCAGGGCCGCACGCAGCTCGGACACCGGCGTCGACAGGGAACCATCGCGCTCGATGAAATACGCCGCGAGTCTTGGCTGACCCGGTTCGTCTTCACGTGCCAGAACCAGCGCTTCTTCGATACCCGGCAACTGGCTCAACTGGGCTTCGATTTCGCCCAGTTCGATACGTACGCCCCGGATCTTCACCTGATCATCGTTGCGACCGAGGTATTCCAGCGTGCCATCGGCATTCCAGCGCGCCAGGTCACCGGTGCGGTACATACGTGCGTCGGGATTGTTGTGGAACGGATCGCGCAGGAATCGCTCTGCGGTCATATCCGGGCGATTCAGATAACCGCGCGCCACGCTGTCACCGGCGACATACAACTCGCCTGCCACACCCAAAGGCACCAATTGCTGGCGCTCGTCGAGCAGGTACACGCGGGTGTTGGCAATCGGTTTGCCGATATCGAGGCTGCCGTCGGGCAGCAACCGTCCTGAAGTGGCAACCACCGTCGCCTCGGTCGGGCCGTAGTTGTTGATCACGGCAAAGCCCGGATCGCGGT
>Ga0065712_10000359_pt1 | contig 25893 bp, 20 predicted proteins | sample MisRhiReplicate1_FD_59099 | JGI IMG/M metagenome (GOLD analysis project Ga0065712, IMG submission 59099) | Miscanthus rhizosphere microbial communities from Kellogg Biological Station, MSU, sample Rhizosphere Soil Replicate 1: eDNA_1 v3... | ecosystem: Host-associated > Plants > Roots >...
CGTAACCGAGCGGTCCGAGGTCGCGGGACTGAAATGCTTCCACGCGATAGGTAGCGTTTTTGGTCACATCGCGGCCATTGAAGATTGTGTCGTTCATCACCAGCAAGCATCCGCGTCCGCGTGAGTTGGGATCGGCGGCGACTTTGATGGCGTTCACCAGGTTCAGATAACCATCGGCGCTGATGGCCGACGCCGGACGCATAGAGCCGACGACCACGACGGGTTTATCAGTTTTAAGCGTTAAATTGAGAAAGTAAGCCGTTTCTTCAATGGTGTTTGTGCCGTGGGTGATCACGATCCCATCGGCTTTGTCTTCGTCGAAAATGTTGTGGATCGTGCGTACGAGATCGAGCCAGTCCTTATCCACCAGTGCATGGCTCGGCAGGCGACGAAACGGCAGCTCCTGGACACTTGCGATCTCCTTGACCTCTGGCAGTTGCTGGAGCAATTCGCCATCCCCCAAACGTTTACCGGCTTCGATGTACCAGGCGAGATCGAGGCGGTCCTTACCGAGGGAATCGATGGTGCCGCCCGTAAGAATCAATGCAACTCGGGGTAAATTGGCCATGAAAAATCCGTCCTTCTCAAATGCATGATGTTAAGGTTTATCCGTGGAGCAAAGGAAGTTCAAGTTTTGTAACGGCGCAGCGTTCAAAAGCCTCAATGCGTGCAAAGTTCAAACTGTACAATGAACTGCAAAGATCCCCGAACGTTCAGCGCTGGTAAGCTTTCAACGCAGGCAAAGCCTCCTCCGCGAACCGTTCGATCTGTTCCTGGCGCTCCGGATAGTGGGGAATCATGAACTGTAGTCCGATGTGTGTCACCCCGACGTCAATGAATTGGCGCAATCTCTCCGCGACCTGTTTCGCGCTGCCTTTCAAATACTCTTCAATCGGCGGCGCATCGGCCGATGTCAACTCGACGGGCAAGCAGCAGGCGAGTTTTACCTCATCCGGATTGCGCCCCACCGTTTGTGCCTCGCGACGCACATTTTCGAATCCGTCAAGCAAACGTTGAGGCGTAATTCGGACGAAATAAGGAAACCACGCATCGCCATACCGGGCAGCGCGGCGCTGGGCGTGCATTCCCTCGCCGCCGACCCAGATCGGCAGCCGGGGTTTTTGATAGGGCTTTGGGTTGAAAGCGATATCCTCGACTCTGTAGTAAGCACCGTGAAAATTAATGTGCTCTTCGGTCCAGAGGCGCTGTAGCAATGTGAGCTGCTCGTCGGAAACCTTGCCGCGCTCTTTGAACGGCGCATTCATGGCAGCGAATTCTTCTTCCATCCAGCCGACGCCGACACCCAGAATAAGTCTTCCGGTCGATAGCTGATCGATGGTCGTCGCGATCTTCGCCCAATGGAGCGGATGCCGATAGGGCATCACCATCACACTCATGCCGAGCTGAATCCTCTCTGTGCATCCCGCTAAAAAGGCCAGGCAAGTCAGCGTGTCGAAAAATGGCCGGTCTGGCGGCACGATGAAAGTGGCTTCCTTGCTGTAGGGATACGTAGTGTCGATCTTCCATGGCATGACCAGTCGGTCCGCAGCCCACACCGAATCATAGCCGAGCGCTTCCGCGCGCTGCGCCGCTTGCATCAAAGTCTGTCGGCTCGCCGCGCGTCCCGAAACGGGAAGAAACACACCGAACTTGGTCACATCACCCTCCGCGGATTCATTGACAGCCGCAATTTGAAACGCTAGCGTTCGCTACCGTAAAAACGCTTCTACTCGCCAATAGCACAAAGGAATCTAAATGACTATTTGCTTACAGTTCATCACGATCCTGATCGTCTATCTGCTCGGATCGAGCAGTTGGGCGCAGGATTTGGTCAAAGTTCCGGTACAAATTCCCGCGATCACTCCGGCAGTCACCGCCTTCGCGATCGCGCGCGATCGTGGCTATTACCGGGAGGAAGGGCTCGACGTGCAATTGATCGTGATGCCGTCCGCAGTGGGCACTCAAGCTCTGCTTGGCGGAAATGTGAAGTTTTCTACCGGCGGCGGCGCCGGACTGCTGCCGATTCTGCGCGGCGCGCCGATGCGTTTTATGTTTACCACATTCAGCCGGCCGATGTTTTGGCTCTACGCGCGGCCGGAGCTGCGCTCCGTAGAGAGCCTCAAGGGACGCAAAGTCGGCGTCTCGAGCATCGGCAGCGGGCCCGACTCGCTCTTACGAGAGCTGTTGAAAAAGCATGGATTGGATGGCACTCGCGATGTCGTGGTTTTGCCGGTCGGTGGCGGCACGGCCCGCTACTTTGCATTGCAGGCGGGTTCCGTGGACGCCGCAATGTTGTCGATTCCCGCGAATCTTATGGCGCAAGACGCGGGATTTCGCCAACTCGTTTCGTTTATCGAACAGGAGTGGATCGAGCTGCAGGGAACGATCAATGTCACCGATCAGGTGTTGAATGCCGAAGGTCCACTGGTTGAGAAATTCATTCGGGCGACGCTCAAAGGGTTTATTCACTTTCGCGATTTGCGTGCACAATCGATTGCACTGCTCGGGAAATTTCTGCGAACGTCCGAAGATGCAACCGCAAAGATCTATGAATTGATGCGACCGAGCCTGACACAGGACGGCATCGTCAGCGAGGAAATTCAGGCCAAGTCCCTCGAGCATGTCATCGAGCGAGCTGGACTCAAAACGCCGCCGCGGCTCGAGCGCATTTTCGACTATTCCCTTGCCGTAAAAGTCCGCAACGAACTGCGCGCCAGAGGCTGGAAGCCCTGACGAATTGGCAGTGTGACTCGGCATCCATCAGCTGTGATCTTGCGCTTCCTCACGATAGAGACCGAACGCCCTCAGAATCGGCTCATCGTGCATGGAAAAAAGAATCGCCTCGGCGCTCGATGAGGCATTGGCGTGCTCGTGCCATGCCCATAACGGCACGATAAACGTGTCTCCCTTGCGCCATGCGAATTTCTCGCCGTTGATCACCGTTGCTCCGTCACCACGAAAGGCATGATAGATGACCGTGCTCGTGTGACGATGCGACTGGGTTTTTTCGCCGGGCCGCAGCATTTGAACTCGGCACGACATGGTTGGTAGCGTTGGACCCCCAGTTGCCGGATCGACAAACTCGAGAGCAGCGCCGTCATGCGAATCGGCGGGGGTACGCGCGAGGGTTTGCAAGGTTCGGTAAGTGTCGCGCCAGTGATAATGTAGAAGCTTCGGCGTGCGCGCGAGATCGCTCCCGACCGGCCGCGTCAATCCATAGAACGACGCGGCGTCGATCTGTTCGGTGACCGGCAATCGCCCCTTACGGGGATCGAAGGAAATCTGCTGTAGCGCCTGAACAAAGGGGACGTCGAGGCCATCGATCCACACCATGTTGTCATCGCCTTCATGGGCATGCTCGTGCCAGCAGCCGTGCGGCGTGAGAATCAGGTCCCCGTCTTCCATGACCATCTTTTCGCCGTCAACATTGGTATAGGCGCCGTGGCCCTGGAGAATGAAGCGAAACGCGCTCATGGTATGGCGGTGGGCGGGAGCTATTTCGCCGGGCTGAATCAACTGAAACGACAGCAGAATCGTATGGCTTGTCATCTCCGTTTCGGCGAGTCCCGGATTCACCAATCGAATTACCCGCCGTTCGACAGTGCCGCTCGCGACGGAAATTTTTTCCTTCGCCTGAAGCAGACTGTCGTAGACATCGTCCCATTTCCAAAGATGAGGCTTTACGCGGGTCTTCGGGTCGGACGGGCGCTCCGCATGATCGACATTCCACAGTCCCGAAAGCCAACGCGGTCGAAGCCTTTCATTTAGCTCTTGGATTTCTTTGGGCTGTTCCATCGTTCACCTCTGACCTCGTCCAAACCGTTCAACCATTTCGCCCCCGTTCAACACGTTGAAATCCAGCGGGCCTACACTAGAAAGCGTCTGGACCGACGCTTGAACGTTTTGAACGGCTTGCACGGTTTGCACCCCTTACTTCGCTCAAGGGAACCGGCGATAGACTCCATCATAAAAATTGCCGATCATCTGCACGGCTATTTTGCCGCAATATTCGAGCGGCCAGCCGGCGCGCTCATTGCCGTACCCCTCCTGGAGCGCGACCTCCAGAATCGCCTGGTTCGTGCCGCCATGATCTTCATCGAGATCGGCTTCCTCGTGCACGCGAAAATACTTCATCGCTTCGTTGCTGACACCGTATTTGGGCAAGCTTTTCCGGAAGTCCCGTGAAATGAAGCCGAAGATTTCTTCTTCCATGTGGACGGCGAAACATTCGGCGAGCGGAATGTCGATCCACGAGCGGACAAAAAAATCGACTAAACCGCGGGCTTCCGGAATGAGCTCACACTCGATCATTTCTTCAGCGGAGACTCCGAGGGCTTTGCCCAGGATCGGCAGCATGCGCGCGTGGCCGCCGATCGCCGGAGTCGTAAACTCTTCGCCGATTTTCTGTGCAATTCGATCTTCGAGCTCCGGATGACGCTTAAAAAAGCCGACGAACTGATGATATACCGTGGCCATTCCGGTATTCACTTCGAGGGCAAAGGAATACCAATTCTTGATCCAACCCTGGAGCCGCTCGCGCGACAATATCCCGGCGCGTAAATCGGTAAAAAACGGTGAGGGTTTTACTTCGCGATGGTAGGTATCGAGAATGACTTTTCGGATCGCCTCGGCCTTTTGTTTTGCTTCCTGCGCGCTCAGTTTGCTATGGTCAGCCACGGATAGATCCTTTCAGGTCGTCATGACAGTTCCCACGATTCTTGCCGAAGGGTCCGTTGAATGTCAATGTGGCGCGCCCCATGGGGATCCGAGGACGGCGTAGTACATGACGGCGGTCGGCTTTAATCTCGCTCGCATCGATAGCATCGACAAGGTCGCCGGCCGTGCGACGTACGCCGCCGATTTGCGATGGCCAGGCATGGCGATCGCCAAAGTCTTGCGTAGTCCCATACCGCACGCGCGGCTTCGCCGCATCGACGCGAGCAAGGCACGGGCGTTGCCGGGAGTGCTGGCGGTGCTCACCAGAGACAATTTAAATGTCGCAGCAAGCTCTTTCGGCGCATACGTCCGCGACCAGGAAATCCTAGCTTCGGAGAAAGTCCGTTACGTCGGCGACATGGTAGCCGCGGTCGCAGCAACAGAGGATGCGGCTGCAGCAGAGGCACTGAAGCTGATCGAGGTCGATTATGACGAGCTGCCAGCGGTATTCACCATCGATGAGGCGTTGAAAACCGGCGCTCCGCTTGTCCATGAGAGACTCGACAATCGTAAGGATCCGGGTTACGGCCGGGGCGGCAGCCACATTATCCACGATCACACCAATATCTGTTTTCATTTTCGTCACGACCGTGGCAATGTCGAAACGGGTTTTCGCCAATCCGACCGCATCTTCGAAGACATTTTTGATTTTCCCAGCGCCCAGCACTATCCGATGGAGCCGCATATTTGCGTCGCGCACTTCGAAGCCGGCGTGCTCACGGTGTGGAGCGCGACACAGAGCCCATTTCCCGTTCGCCAGGAGCTCGCGCGTATTTTCGGTTTGCCGTTCAGTGCCGTACGCGTGATCGTTCCTCACGTCGGCGGCGGTTACGGCGCCAAGAGCGGCATCAAGACTGAAGCCATCGCGGCGTGTCTCTCGCGCATGATTGGCCGTCCGGTCAAGCTCGCTTTTGGCGCCGATGAGACGTTCAGGACAATTTGCCAGCCGCGCGCCAAGATCGTTCTTAAGACCGGCGTGAGAAAGGATGGCACATTCATCGCGCGCCGCTGCGAAGTTTACTTGAATGGCGGCGCCTATGCTAACTCCGGCCCGACGGTAGCGGAGAAGGCCGGCTATCGTGCGCACGGGCCCTATCGCATTCCACATGTCCTAACGGACGCTTATTCAATTTACACCAACACGGTTCCGGGCGGCGCTTTTCGCGGCTTTGGCGGGCCGCAGGTCGCCTTTGCCTACGAAACGCACATCGACATGATCGCGGATCGGCTCGGTATGGACACCGTCGAGATCCGGATGAAGAATCTACTCGACAAAGGAGAAAGTTTTTCCTACAGCGATACGCCGATCGATTGTGATCTGAAGGCGGGCCTGCAGCGCATCGCGCAAGCGATTGGGTGGGACGCCCGCCCGAACGGCGAGCAGAATTCTGGCTCAAAGAGAAGAGGCGTCGGCATCGCAACGGCAATGAAAGACGGGGGCGGCACGAACAAACCGGCGAACGCCTCGGTGACGATTTTCAATGATGGCAGCGTGCTCGTGTCCACTGGATCGGTGGAAATCGGTCAAGGCATGCGCACTGCGTTCCTGCAGGTCGTTGCCGAGGAATTATCAGTGTCCCCGGAAAGCGTACGGGTTGCCGCATTGGATACGCATTATACGCCATTCGACAAAGGTACCAATGCGAGCAGCGCCACGTCGATCATGGGGCAGGCTGTGCAACGAGCCGCGCGCGATGCGCGACGGCAGTTTCTCGAAGCGGCAAGTGCCGTGTTGAAGGCGCCACCGGGAGAAATCCGTCTCGCGAACGGCTTCGCATCCCATGGCGCACAAACGCTTGGCTTTCGGGAAATCATGCAGCGCCATTTCCGCGAGTCGGAAGGGGAGATTTGGGGACGTGGGTATTTCAAAATCGCCAAGGACGAAAACGTTCCGCTCGGCTATCTTTCGCCATTCTGGGAAATCGGCTTTGGCGCGGCTGAGGTCGAGGTTGACAGGGAAACCGGAGAGGTGAAACTTTTGCGTTACGTGTCGCTCACCGACGCGGGCAAAATGATCAATCCGCGGCAATGCGAGGCCCAGGACGAGGGCGCTGCGGTTTTCGGTCTCGGCCAGGCGTTGTTCGAAGATCTCGCCTACGAAAATGGACAGCTGCTCAATGGTACTTTGATCGATTATCGGTTGCCGACGTTTGACGACATTCCGTCGTCATTCACAACTTTCATCATGGAAGGGGAAGGGGGTCCGGGGCCGTACGGCGCCAAGGGAATGGGCGAAGGGGGCATTCTTCCGGTTGCGCCGGCAATAGCGAACGCGGTCTTTGCGGCAACTGGCAAACGCCTGCAAAGAGTGCCGTTGTCGCCGGGAGTTGTGTGGGAAGCGATGACTGAGAAGCTTAAGGCGTAAATCGGTAACGAGTGAGGAGTAAGCCTTAGCCCCCGAGCAGCAGATAAATGATGGAAGCGAAAATCGAAAATCAAAAACCTATTTTGAGTAGTGCCGAAGACTCCAAAATTACCGCCGCTCTCCCGCGCATTGACTTGAGAGACAAGGTCACAGGTCGGGCGCAATACGTGGAAGATCTGCCCGACCTGCCCAACACGGCTTACGGCGCAATGCTGTTGAGCCCGTACTCTCACGCAAAAATTTTACAGATCGAATCGAGAGACGCTCTGGCCATGCCGGGGGTGTTGGGGATCGTCGATCGTGATCATCTCGACGGCGTCAACCCGCGGCTGAAGTTAGCGCCCCACGAGCATCTGAAAATCGTCGACGATCAGGACTTTGTCGCCATCGATAAAGTCCGCTTCGACGGCGATCTGGTCGCGGTGATCCTCGCGGAAGACTTGCGCACAGCAGAGCGCGCGCTGGAAAGAATCCGCGTGGACTACGAGCCGCTGCCGGCGGTTTTCGACGCCGCCGAAGCGATAGCCCCCGGCGCGCCGATTTTGCACGAGGAGCGCGGCAGTAATCTCCTGCTCGAAGACAGTTTGAGCTGGGGCGATATCGACGAGGGATTTCGGCTCGCGGACCGCATCTTCGAAGAAACTTACAGCTCACCGTCCATGTTTCATCACCCCATGGAACCCGTAGGCGGCTGTTTGGCTTACTACGCGAACGGCGAGGCGAACATCTGGCTCCCGACCAGCTCGCCGATGCGCGATGCCGCGGAGTTTGCGCACTTTCTCGGCCTCGAGCCGGATAAAATACGCGTACGAGTGCCCTATGTCGGAGGAGGTTTCGGCTCGAAGATTCCAACCACGGCACATTTTGCGGCGCTGTTGCTTTCACGCCGAGTTCGCCGGCCCGTCCGCTTGATGCCTTCCGCCCACTATAGTTTTCGACAGAACTCGCGCCATGCGGAAGCCTTCAAGGCCAGAATCGGGGTGAAAAACGACGGCACGATTACCGCGCTCGATGTTGACCTTCTCGTCGACACCGGAGCGTATACCACCGGCGGCGCCACGGCTGCGCACAATTCGGTCATTTCCGGATGGGGGTGTTATCGAATTCCGCATCTACGCATCAAAGGAAAGTGTGTTTACACCAACAAAGTTCCCGCCGGCCACACGCGCGCGACCGGCAAAATCCAAACGACATGGGGCATCGAGTGCACCATGGACAGTGTGGCGCGGCAATTGAGCATCGATCCTTATGACTTTCGTAAGAAGAACGTTCTCCTGCGCGGTGATTTTGTCTGTAAAGGCACTCCGCGTATGGATACAGACTATCTAGATCTGATGGCGGAGGCGATCGCGAGCATCGGATGGGACGGTAAAGCAAATTTACAACCCGAGCGAAATTTAGCCAACGGCTCGCGTTGGGCGCGCGGTCGCGGCATGGCGTTGAGCCTACGCCATGGTTCGCAGGGCGGCGGGCGAGCTTATGCTTTGGTGACCATGGATGCGCGCGGCGTTGTCACGATTCAGCACAACGCGCCGGAGATCGGGCAGGGCACGCACAACCTTTTCAGCGTCGTGGCCGCGCAAACGCTCGGTATTCCCCAACAGCAAATTCAGGTGCGCGCGCCGGACACCGCCGTGAGCTTGCCATTTGCCGGTGTGAGCGCGCAACGCACCACGATGCAAATGGGCAATGCCGTGCACAATGCCTGTCAAAAGCTCAAACAGGAACTGTTCACGGCAGCATCGCAAGCGAAGGGCGGCAAACCCGAAGAGTGGCAGCTCATCGACGGGCGGTTGTGCTGGCGCGAAGCAAGTTTTTCTGTCTCTGAAATCATTCGTCTGATCGGCGGCGGTGTGGTCTTGAAGGCGGTCGGCTACCATAGCGTGCCGGCGATGGTAAAGGAATCGGCGTTCGCCGGTATGGATCATTGGGCGCCGAGCGGTGCGGCCATCGATCTGGAGATTGATCGCGAGACCGGTGAGTTGCGCATCCTGCGTTATGCGGTGATCGCGGATGCCGGCAAAGCCATCCATTATCCTTCCGCCAAGGCGCAAGTCGACGGCGGCGCCGTGATGGGTTTTGGCCACGCGCTTTTCGAAGAGACGATTTATCGCGACGGGCAGTTTCAAAACGGCGATCCGTTTCAGTATCGACTGCCGGTCATGGAAGATCTTCCGGAGGAGTTTTATTCATCGATGCTGGAGAAAGCCGATGGCCCGGGTCCGTTCGGTTCCAAGGGGATGGCGCAAACATCTATCGTCACCGTCGGCCCAGCGATCGGCAATGCCGTCTACGACGCGCTCGGTGTGCGGATTCGCTCTCTCCCCGTCACATCGGAAAAAATTCTTCGAGCGCTCGGAAAATTGTGATGGCGGAATCGATATCAGGCGAATTGCCAGTGAAGGGAAACACTACCTGCGTGATCTGTTACGGCCGGTGGACGATCTTTTGGGCAGCGGGGAGTATAAATTATACATGGCGTGCACGATGCTGAGCGATGCGCTGGAGAGTGTCACGCAAAATCAACAGGGCTAGCTTAGCCCGATCGAATTCCGTTTAACCGTATTCTGAGTTTTCAAAGGGCGAGTTTATCCGCGCCGGCGTACCCCTCTTTGGCAAAGAGGGGTACGGCGAGATTTTGGCCGTTCGAGCGAACTAGATTGAGGAATAAGCGAGACCTTAATTAATCCTCCTCGGGTGCGGGAACTTGGTGCTTTAGAAAAATCTCCTTTCGCTCCTGCGCCGATTGCATCAACGCCAAACAAACCTCCAATGTCGCCATCCCCCAGGCCCCGGTATGCCGAATCGGCTTATCCAAGACCACGGCATTATATAGCTCCATCAGCTCGCCGCGGCGTGATGGACCGCCGCCGCCGATCAGTGGGACATCCTCGGTGCCTCGGTCACTGTGGACGAAAAGACCGTGCTGAGATTGGCGAATGTCGCCTTTTTCACAGCTCGCGATCAGAATCCCGAGATCATTGGGGAGCCACGGCTTTGCCTTGCTCCGGTCGCGAATTTCGCTCTCGTTAGCGCCGCCGATACGCATGGCATCTTTATCGGCATTTTCATCACGCGTGCCATTTAGCAGAGCTGCGCGGATCGCCGCGCGCTCGGCTTCGCTGTAACGGCTGTTCTGTCGGCCCCAGGGGACGAGCTCCGAAGCGAAAAAATAACCATAGCCATTGTGCATGAGGGTCGCCGGTGTGCCGTCCTCAAATTCCAAAAAGGCTGAATAATAGCCGGGAATCGGACGGCCCTCGAACCATTGTCCGGTTGCGCCGCGCACGCTCCGCACCAGACCGCCGCCCAGCAAGCGCAAGGTATCGATCTGGTGCGGTCCTTGTCGGAAGGGAACGCCGCCGCCTTGCTTGATGTCCANTTCTTCCGCGGTTCTTGGCCGAAGCATCCAGTCNGTGTAGGCCCAGACATGAAGCGCACACAGCTTGCCNAACTCGCCTGACCGGATAATTTTCCGCATTGTTCNGATATGCGGACCGAAGCTTTGCGTATGGCCGCAGAGGAGTTTGNTCTTATTTGCAATCGCGGCCTCGATCATCTGCTCCGCCTCCTGCAGTGAAATCGCCATCGGCTTCTCGACTACGACGTGCTTGCCCGCATTAGCGGCAGTAATTGTATGGGGAGCGTGAAAACGATTCGGCGTGGAGACCCAAACCGCTTCCACCTCGGGGTCGGCGCAAAGTTTTTCGATGCTGTCATAGGTCTTCGCGCCATAGCGCTGCCGAAATATTTCCAGCACCCGCGCATTGATATCCGCCGCTGCCACGAGTTGAAATTCCGGGATTTGCTCCATTGCCGGCAATATTTCTGATGCGCCGACGCCGAGTCCGACAATCCCGAGCTTTAACTTTCGGTTAGAATTTGATTGGGCCATAGTTTCGCCGTTCTTTTGGGATAGTGATTACTTAACAGATCAAGGGACGCAGGTGTCAAGCCGACGCCAAAACTAGGCGGCGTTGCTTTCCTGAACTGAGTCGATTTGCTAGAGTGCGTGCGCGGAATGATTGTCAGTTTCACAGTCTGTCATTTCGAAATCTTTTGCCAGTTCAGAGAAAGTCCCNGNGAAATCTTTTCCATTGACGTTGAAGAAAGATCTCTCGCTCCGCTCGAGATGACAAGCGAACCTGANGCTCGTTAGCGGGTTATANAAAANGAGGAAAAATTGAATGCGCGCACACACANTATTACGGCTAAGCGTCTGGGTTGNCGTTCTCATACTGCTGTCGGGTCAGTTATTTGCTCAGGAGAAGCGAAATATCCGGATGGTCTTTGTCAGCCTCGCCTGGAATAGCGAAATCCCGTTCCGAGCGGCACTCGCGCGCGGGTATTTCAAGCAGCAGGGGTTGCAAATCGAACCGATTCTCATTCGCGGCGGCCCCGCAGCCATCGCGGCGCTGGTTTCGGGTGAAGTCGATTACGCCAGCATTGGCGGCGCCCAGGCGATCTTTCGCGGGAAAGCGCGCGGGTTGGATCTCTCGATCATCGGCTGCATCTCGAGCACAACCAATTACATATTGCTCGGCAATAAGCAGACTCGAACCGTGGAAGAGCTCAAGGGAAAGCCGATCGGTATTACCGGCGCCGGAACCTATTCGGAATTCGCCGTAAAGGCATTTCTGAAAAAAAATAATCTCAATCCCGATAAGGACGTGGTGCTGCGCGCCATCGGTGGCACGGTGCTGCGGGCCGCGGCGATAGAGAAGGGGATTATCGCAGCGGCGCCGTTTTCAACCGAAGACGCCGTCCGTTTGATGCGGTCGGGATATACGGTGATCAGCAACATGAACGAATCTCTTGGAATTCCGCAAAATATCATCGTTACCCGAAACGAAGTGCTCGAGAAATACCCGGAAACCAGCAAGCGCATGCTCAAGGCGTATATCCAGGGAATTCAATTGGCAAAATTCAACAAAAAGGAAGCGATCAAAGCCGGTTACGATGCCGGACTGCAAGGGGAGGCTGATATTGTGAGCGCTGCCTGGGATCTCTACTCGCCGGGCTTGACCTCCGACCTGTCGATCGCTGTCCCGGGCATTCAGCAGATGCTCGATGAGGACATTCGCGCCGGGTTCGTCGATAAAAACTTCACCGTCGACCGCGTGATCAACGACCACATTCTAAAAATTGCCCAGCAGGAGCTCCGCGCGGAAGGAAAATTGAAGTAGTAGCGCCATGAGAAACCGCACGGCAATAGTCACCTGGTACGTGAGCTTAGTATTGCTCTGCGCTGNTTGGGCATNTGCTCCATCCGCGGCGANTTCTCAGGAAAAGAAAAACCTGCGCGTNGTCTTTACGGGTCTGGCGTGGAACAGCGAATTGCCTTTTCGGNTTGCGCTCGTGCGGGGGTTTTTCAAAGCCCAGGGGTTGGATGTCCAACCGATCTTTGTCCGCGGCGGGCCCGCAGCTTTAGCGGCGCTGTCATCCGGCGAAGTGGATTTTGCCGAGATCGGCGGCGCCCAGGCTATTATGCGCAGCCGAGCGCGCGGCCTTGATGCCGTCATCATCGGCGCCATCTCCAACGCCACGAATTACCAAATCGTCGGCAGCAAGTCGACGCGGACCTTAGAGGAGATGAAAGGAAAAACCATCGGCGTCACGGGCGCGGGCGCGTTTTCCGATTTCGCCATGCGCACATTTCTGCGGCGCAAAGGGATCGATCCCGATAAGGATCTTATGCTGCGCGCCATCGGCGGCAGCAATTTGCGCGCAAGCGCTTTGGAAAAGGGTATTGTGGCAGCGGCACCGTTTGCTCCCGACGATACCGTCCGTCTCACGCGAATCGGTTTTCCGATGATCGCTAACCTAAGCGACACGCTGACGATTCCGCAGACGATCTTGACCGCGCGCAACGAATTCTTGGAAAAGAATCCCGAGACGGCCAAGGGCTTCCTGAAAGCGCTCATTCTCGGAATTCAGCTGGCAAAATTTAACAAAGCTGACGCCATCAAAGCTGGATTTGAAGCTAAGCTTCAGGGCGAACCGGAGCTCGTCAATCTGGCCTATGACCTATACGCGCCAGCGTTGAGCAGCGACCTGTCGGTGAATATCAGCGGGCTTCAGTTTATGCTCGACGAGGACAAGCGCAATGGTTTGATTGACGCGAAGTTCACNTTGGATCGGGTCGTCAACGACAAGCTCTTAAAAATCGCCCAACAGGAGCTCCGCGCGGAAGGGCGTCTCAAGTAAGCGTTGCTCGAAACGTGAAATGGATGATGGCCCGATTATCGCTGTCGAGCAGATGTTCATATCAGCAAGCGGAACCACTGACGTTTGGGCAGTGGAATGGACAATAGCCAATAAGGGCGCGCACGCAATTGCGATTCTGAGCGCCCGTTTGCCCCATGGTCAGTTTAAATCAGCCGAACAACGCTTCGACCCACCCATGGAGATCAGTGAAGGCGGACAAGTTGCTTTTCGGGCGCTGGTGCATTGCGATCAGCCCCCAGGACTCGTGACCGAAAACGCATTCATCATCTTTCAGGCCGTCTGGTGCAAAGAGCCGTGGCGCATCTTTGTGCGTATTCGTGTGGTCGTTAAAGAAGGCGGCGAACCGCAAACCGCGGTGGAATTGATTACCACGCAGAAGATCGGCTTCTCTGCGAGAAATTAAAAGGAAACTATGGCGAAAAATTACCAGGATATCTACGTGCTGCAGCGCATGCGCGGCTGATACAGCAATTGAGGCCTTGGCTTCGAAGAGACCACGGGAATGGTCTCCAACACATTGAAAATCAGCCAGGAGGAGGTTGTCGCGGCGCTCGAACGGCTGCGCAACACGCATGCCGATGATCCGCAATATCAGAAACTGCGCAAAGATTTGCCGCCGAACTGGCCGATCTGAATAACCGCAGTTATCCGTTTCGAGCTTTCAGCCGATAAACCGTGCGCGATGTCATCCTGCTGAGCCGATAGCCGAAGGATCTTGTGTTCCTAGGAAAGCTGAAAGAGATTCTTCGCTAAAGCTCAGAATGACATGATAGAAATTTGCTTTTGCGAGCTAGAAGCAAATCAACCTTGATCAGGAGCGGCTGTTTGGCAGACGCACCTCTGGCTGGCGCAGACTCAGATCCTTCACCCCGCCCCAAAACTCCCGTTTCCTGGTCATCGCTTGAACATGGCCATCCCACTCCAGCGTAAAAGCGGTCAGGCCAAGCTTCACAGCGGCGCGCACTTTGTTCTGCGTCACATCATCGATTGCAAGTTGGCGGATCGCATCGATCTGGCGATTTCCATGACCTTCATCTTGCGCGGCGTGGAGCTTGTAAGTTTCCGCGGCGCGCGATGAGAAGCCGTAGTGCGTGGTGAGCTCGCGATAGACTTTTTCTGAGATTTTTCCTGCCCCACCCAGTTGGCTCTCGACAAACGCCAGCATGGCGACACCTTCGAGAGCGGAGCGGCGCTGGCAACAACCAATGATCATTTCGATCGCGGCGAGGGTTCCAGGCGCGGGTTCGGCGTTGTCGGCCTGTTCGCGCCCGATACCGCCTTCTTCGAGAAACTGCAGCATGATGTCCATGTGAGTCGTCCTGCCGCCAAGCTCTTCCATGAAATTTTCCAGCACCGTGTCCATGACGCTGTATTCTTTTGCCGTTACGGCATTGATGGCCATGTACCCAAAAAAGATCGGATTGGTTCGAACCCTCAAGTAATGCTGGACTTCACCCAGAATGATTTGCTCGCGACTCCAACGATGCTTGATAATGCCGTCGAACCAAGGGTGCTGCTCCATGGGAACTTCAGCGGCGTAACCCCACAGCTCTTCAATAAATTGATCGGGCTTCATGAGGTAGGGTCTAGCTCACGGCCAAGAGAATGTCTACGGGCTCCTGTCAGCCATTCGTACTGGACCGAGAAGCGGAAGCTTGCTACTAAAATCGAAGAAAGAGAACTCGATGATGACAGCACCATTAGTTGAGTCCGGCGGCGCGGCTTTGCGAGGTAAAGTGTGAAGTTATGGGTCGGGACCAGCGGTTATAGTTATAAAGCCTGGCTGGGAAGCTTTTATCCTGAGCGTCTCCCGGCAAAGGAAATGCTCCGATTCTATGCTTCGCGGCTGCCTGCAGTTGAGATCAACAACACATTTTACCGCTTGCCGAAGGAAAGCGTTTTGCAAAATTGGGCCGAGCAGGTATCTCCAGAATTTCGGTTTGTCTTAAAAGCGCCGCAAAAAATTACCCATGTAAAACGTCTCAAAGAGGCGGACGAGGAAGTAAAATATCTTTTCGGCGCAGAAAACTCACTGGGTCGAAATAAAGGCGCGGTGCTTTTCCAACTGCCGCCGTCGCTCAGAAAAAATTTGCTGACGCTGCAAAGTTTTCTCTCGATTCTGCCGACGGACCGACCGATCGCCTTCGAATTTCGCCATCCCTCCTGGTTCGATGAAGAGGTCTTCGCCTGTCTGCGCGAGCGCAACTGCGCACTTTGTCTGGCTGAGATGGAGGACAGCGAAAACTACGATTTGGTACCCACGGCAACTTGGGGTTACCTGAGACTTAGGCGCTCAGACTATACGCCGACGGACCTGCGCAACTGGAAACAGCGGATTCTCTCACAGCCGTGGGATCACGCTTATGTTTTCTTTAAACATGAAGATGAGGGGATCGGTCCAAAGCTGGCGGCGCAGTTTCTTGAGCTCGGTGACGGTGAGTCGTGATTTTAGCTGACAGCAAAATCACTGTCTCTTTTTTTTGACCGAATTGACCAGTCTCTCAGTGAGCACTGCAGAATCAATTATCGTTCACTGCGGCAGTCGTGCTAAACTCGATGTCAGTTTTGGTTCAAGGAGAATCGATCCATCCAATCGCTCGAGAGGTCGAGAACTATTTAAATGAGCGCCATTGTCTACACTGGGATGCGCCGGTATTCGAAAGCCAGATCCAAAGCGATTCGGCGCTACCGCCGCAAGGCTTTTTTGGTCTGGTACTGCATCCTCGCGCTTGGCTCGTTCTTCGTGCTCAATTGGATTTACCAAACAATCCGCAAACCCGGGGAACTGCTCAGCCCGATCAGCTCCTCTTTTGCGAAAAGTCCGCAGGCGACATGGCAAAGCTATGCAGCGCTTTTCGAAAAATATTCGACAGCCGTTGTCTCTGCTGAGCTTCTCGCCGCACTGGCGCAAGTGGAAGCCAACGGGAATCCCGTCGCTCTCACCTACTGGCGCTGGAAGTGGTCATGGTACCCTTGGGAAATCTACCGGCCGGCGTCGACCGCGATCGGGATGTTTCAACTTACCGACGGAACGTTCGCCGAGGCGAGAAAATATTGCATTCGCGACCATCAGGTCTTGACCGAGGGCTCCTGGTACGATCCGGATTCTTGCTGGCTCAACCGTTTCTATAGCCGAAATATCCCCAGCCACGCGGTCGAGATGACGGCTGCGTATCTTCATAGAAACGTCGTCGCGATTCTGGGTAGTCGTTTGGGGAAGGCGACCGCAGATCAAAAGGAAAGGCTAGCGTCGGTTATCCACCTTTGCGGCGTTAAACACGCACAGAGCTTTGCGACGAGAGGCTTTCGCATGACCGAAACGGAGCGCTGCGGGACGCACAGCGTCCAAACGTACATCTCCCAGGTAAACGCAATGAAGGATCGCTTCCACAGATTACGACAAAGCGGCGTTTCGTAGCAGTCGCTGACACCGTCGGATCAGGCACAGGAGGTACAAACCCGCCGTGAAGATTCCCAGCCGAACGGTTACTGCGGCTCTCGATCGCGCTGCCAAGCTTCCTGATGGGATCCCGCCTCCAGCCAAGTTTGATTACGCAAGTGATCGTTCGCGCGATATTCGCCCGGCTGCGGTAGCCCGACGCGCGGCATTTCTCAGCCTTGGAGGCGCGCGTCCGTCCGAAACCGAGCTCGAACGGCTCATGGGGACGGACGATCTGGTGGACGAGTTCTACTTGGAACGCGCCTTGGTTGCAGCCCAGCCGATTTGCCGCATCAGCATTCGTTCAACGTCCGGGCATGAGCGGGGTTGCGCCACGGGGTTCATGATTTCACCGCGACTGCTGCTCACCAACGAGCACGTATTCGGCTCTGCCGATGAGGCAGAACCCTCCATTGCCGAATTCAATTATCGGCTCGACATTGCCGGAAGACCCGAGCTCTCATACCGATTTCGGCTCCGCCCGGATCTATTTTTCTTCAACCATGAACTTTTGGATTTCGCCCTCGTCGCGGTTGAATCCACTTCAGTCGATCAGCGCGTAGCGCTTAATCGGTTTGGCTATCACCGACTGATCGCCGAAAGCGGAAAAGGTCTGATCAAGGAATGGATGACGATCATTCAGCATCCGGCCGGCGCGCGGCGGCAATTTGCTATTCGTGAAAATCAGTGTGTGGAGGATCGGGATCCGGACGTGATCTGGTATATGAGCGACACCGCGCAGGGGTCGAGCGGAGCGCCAGTGTTGAACGACAGTTTTCAAGTGGTCGCTTTGCATCACTCCGGGGTGGCTCGGCAGGACGAGCAGAAGAATTACATTCTCAAAGACGGCAGGAAAGTGGCGAGTCTAACGGACGTTGATGACGCAGCGGTGGATTGGATCGCCAACGCCGGCATTCGCATCAGCCGCATCTGTGCCTGCATCGCGGCGGAAGCCACCGAGAAAAATGACTTTCTGGCCGAGCTCAAGACTGCCATGGAGGGAGGCGATGTCTTGTCCAATGCGTACCGGCAACCTCCGCGCGCCAATGGTTTCTCCATCGCGGCTGGTCTCGGGGGAAGTCACGCCGGCAGATTCCCGCTCGGCACTCTCGTTTTGGAGCTCAACAGCGCTCTCGGTGGCGGACAATCGTTACTGCCGTTTATTTCCAACGAAGCACCGGGCGCGCTTGCGCCAAGTAGTGACGAAACCGAAGCATTCAAGGAGCCGATTATCGATACCGATTATTCGTCTCGCAAAGGCTTCGATTCTGAATTTCTGGGAATTACAACGCCCCTACCTACGGTCGTGAACGAAACCATGATCGCGCCGATGAAAACCGGGAATAAAATGATTCCCTATGAGCATTTCAGCGTTGTGTTGCACAGGGAACGAAAGCTGGCGATTTTGACTGCGGCGAATGTCGACGGCAGCGCGAAGGCGAGACGCCCGGAGGCTGGCAAAGACTATACGCGCAATGGCTTGACCGGATTGAGCAAAAATCAGCAGGAAAAGTGGGTGCTCGATCCGCGAATGGAGCCAAAATTTCAGATCCCGGACGGTTTTTACAACCGCGACCAGGGCGCATTCGACAAGGGGCACATCGTGCGCCGCGAGGATGTCTGTTTTGGCGCGAACTATGCCGAAGTGCGTCGCGCGAACGGCGATACCTTTCACGTGACCAATTGCTCGCCGCAACGAGCGTCTTTCAATCGCGCGCCAGGCATCTGGGGCGATTTGGAAAATTTCATTGGCGCACAATCGGACACCGAGCGTCTCTGTGTTTTCGCCGCACCTATTCTAGCAGCCAGCGATAAAGTGTTTCCCGGAACTGAAGAGGTCAAACTGCCGTCTCGGTTCTGGAAAGTTGTCTGCGCGGTCAAAAAGGACAAACTCCAGGTGTTTGCATTTGTTCTCGAGCAGGATGTGAGCGATCTGCCACTCGAATTTCAAGTCGATGCGGAATGGAAACACCGACAAGTATCACTCAAAAAACTCGAATCGATGATCGCCTTGGTCAAATTCCCCAAACTCTATCACGACGCGGATCAGGCCTGAGCGGATCCGTATTCGGTGACCTCACAATTACCGGTAGAAACTCGAGGCGGAAAGCAACACCATCATGCACAAAGAGGGCGCCTGGTTTATTTTCTGCTGTCGACGTCTGGGATCTTTTTAATTTCCTCGAGCCAAACGGTCGCTTCGCTGTCACTCGGTGCTCGATAATCGCCACGCGGTGATAGCGATCCTCCCGAACCCACTTTGGGCGAGTTGGGCACGCAAGTGCGTTTGAATTGGCTGGTCTGAAAAAAACGCCAGGCAAAGCCGGCCAACCACTGCTTGATTTCGCCGATGGTGTATTGCTTTCGCTGGTCCTGGGGAATATCAGGCCATAACGCAGTGCTGCGATCACGCCAGGAGCAATAAGCCAGGAATGCGATCTTCGAAGGCAGATAACCGAACCGGACAGTGTAGTAAAGCGTGAAATCCTGAAGCTCGTACGGACCGACGACATCCTCGGTTCTTTGTGTCGGCTGATCTCTGGCGGGATCACCTGGAATCAGTTCCGGACTGAAATCCGTGGCCAGTATCGAGCGCAGCACCGCGCTGGTGGTTGCGCCAAGCTGGTTTGTGTCAGCCACCCAACGGATGAGAAATTGAATCAGCGTTTTGGGAACGCTGGCATTGATACTGTAATGGGACATGTGATCGCCGACGCCGTAGGTGCACCAACCGAGCGCGAGCTCGCTCAAATCACTGGTTCCGAGAACTAACCCGTTGTGCAGATTGGCAAGCCGAAATAGATGGCTGGTACGCTCTCCCGCCTGGACGTTCTCAAACGTGACGTCGTAGAGCGGTTCACCGTGAGCATAAGGGTGATCGATATCCTTCAGCATCTGATTGCAGCTCGGTCGGATGTCCAGTTCGTGCGCCGAGCAGCCGATCGCTTCCATCAGCGCTTTGGCATTGGCTGCGGTGCGGTGCGTGGTCGCAAAGCCCGGCATGGTGTAAGCAAGAATGTTCGCGCGCGGGAGCTGGAGAACGTCCATGGCGCGGGCAGCCACGATGAGCGCCTGAGTCGAATCGAGACCGCCGGAGATGCCAATAACAATTTTCGACAGTTTCGAGCTCTGCAGCCGCTTCACCAGGCCTTGCACCTGAATGTTGTATGCTTCATAGCTACGGCGATTGCGCAACTCCGGGTCGGCAGAGACATAAGGAAAACGTTCGATTTGCCGATTGCAGAGCAATCGCCCACTGGTCGGCAGCTCGATATCGATGCTCACACGGCGGAAATTGCGCAAGTCATCAGCGTAGCGCTGCATACTCTGCCCGAAGCTGTTTTGCCGCATCCGTTCCTGGCTGAGCCGTTCAAGATCGATATCGGCGGTGATCCAATGCGAGTCGTAGCGAAACCTTTCCGATTCGGCGAGCAGATCGCCGTTTTCGTAAATCATGGCATGGCCATCCCAGGCAAGGTCCGTCGTGGATTCGCCCGTGCCTGCGGCCGTGTACAAGTATGCGGCGAGACAGCGCGCGGACTGGTTAGCGACCAAGTTGTGACGATATTCTGTTTTGCCTATCGTAATGTTCGATGCGGAGAGATTGAGAATGACGGTAGCGCCAGCGAGCGCGGCCTTGCATGACGGCGGAATCGGTACCCAAAGATCCTCGCAGATTTCGACGAAAAAGGTGAAGGCGGAATCGTTTGCCGATTTGAACAGAATTTCCTGGCCGAAGGGGATATTTTTCTGGTCGAATAGTTCGACCGTCGAACTGTGAGCGGCGGATGCCGGAGCAAACTGCCTGGGCTCGTAGAATTCGCGGTAATTGGGCAAGTACGTTTTCGGTACAACGCCGAGGATTTTTCCCTTATGCAGCACCACGCCGCAATTAAAGAGTAGATGATCGACTTGCAGCGGCATGCCGACCACGGCGACAAGGGCAAGCTGTTTCGATGCTTCAAGAATACACTGCAGCCTAGTCATGGAGGCAGCGAGCAACGCCCGCTGATGAAACAGATCATCGCACGAATAGGCCGAAAGCCCCAATTCGGGAAAAAGCGTGAGCACGGCCCGCTCACCTTCGGCTCTTTCCATAAGCTCTATGGTGCGTGCCGCGTTAAAGGCGGCATCTGCGACACGAACTTCAGGCACTCCCACTGCAACGCGAATAAAGCCGTGACTGTAAAGGTTAAAGAACTCCCGGTTGTTTTCCATCTCTCACCTGTGAGCGTACTATAGGCTAATTTCCAGCCTAGGGAAAATCCCGCAAGCCGGCATTTGGGAGAGCATGCAAGAAACTCTTCGGCGGGTCAATTCTGTTTAACCTCGGAGGCAACCTAATGCACGCTATGAACCGGCGAAAGATGGCCGCCACCCTAGGTACTTTGCTCGTCTGCGCATTGCAAACTATCGGTGCTTCTGGGTTAAGCAATCCATACCTCGCGAAACCGGGTGAGGCGCCGATGAAAGTCCGAATCGGTACCTGCGCTGTCACCGGCGGGTTCATTCATCTTTACACCGCACTCGATCATCGGCTGTTCGACAAGTATGGAATCTATGCCGAGCATGTCGTGGTGCGTGGCGGCAATATTGCGATGGCAGCGCTCGCTTCGGATGAAATCAGTTTTCTCTACTGTAACGCCGATGCCAACATCGCCAGAATTGGCGCGGGAGCAGACGGCAAGCTGGTTGCGGCCCTGTTGATCGGTCTTCCGTACGTTGTCCTCGCGCGCAAAGACATTAAAAGGCCCGCCGATCTGAAAGGCAAAAGCATCGGCGTCACTCGACCCGGAGATTTTACTTACCGTCTGGCCAAGGAATTTCTCAAGAAGTTTAACCTTAACGAGAAAGAAGTCACGCTGGCCCCGGTAGGTGGCACTCCGGCGGAGCGGTATGCAGCCCTGACGCAGGATGTTTTTCAAGCGACGCTGATCCAGCCGCCCCTCGACGCGCGCGGCCGGAAGGACGGCTTCAACGTCATTTACAGACTGACCGATCTTGGCTTTCCCTTTATTTACAGCTCACTGTTCACCAACTCCAGGAGCTTGAGAGAGCGGCCGGAAATCGTCCAAAAAGCGGTGGCTGCTCTGGCAGAATCCATTTATTTCGTCGAAAACAATCCGCAGCTCGCTATGAATGCGGTCGGCAGGACGTTGAGGATTATTGATGCCGATACGCTTCGTTCGGCGTACGACACCTACGCCAGAGATCTCATCAATCGGCGCATGCGGGTGCCGGCAAAAATGGTCAACGATACCCTCGAGCTTGCCCGGCAAGACGGCGCGATTATTCGGCGCAAGCCGAATGAGATCTTCGACAACAGTTTCGTCGAGCAGTTGGAAAAAAGCGGATTTCTAAAGGAGCTTTGGGGCGGCACGGTGCCCGATGGGGGAATACGACAGTAAGTTTAGAGTATGGAGCCAACATCACCTCCGCGAGGCGAAATTTTACCTTGCCAACTCTCCTTGATCGCGTTAAAGCAAGCCACGTCATGAATAGCGGGAGCAATTTAGATCGGAGGTGTTTATGAATCGCTGGTTGATTCTCGTAGTTTTGTTTTTCGCCTCGACCGTGAAGGCTCAATCGGTGCCAGTAATTCCGTACGAATCAGTTCCCAACGCGATTCGTCTGCCGCAAAACATGTACTTTGGTGAAGTCGCCGGTGTTGCCGTCAATTCGAAGAAACACGTCTTCGTTTATTCACGTGGTAATACCAATGGCCCGGCCTTCGGCGCGGCGGCATCGCAGCTTCTAGAGTTTGCTTCCGACGGCCGTTATCTGCGCGAGATCGGGAAGAACCTTTATGCATGGGCGTTCGCGCATACGGTCAGAATCGACAAACAAGATGATATCTGGACCACCGATAAAGGCTCCGACATGGTGGTGAAGTTCACTCCCGATGGGCGTGTGGATATGGTGTTTGGCCGTAAGCAGGAAGCCTCCGACGAAGCAGCCCCGCACAAGCGGAGCCCAACGCCGCCCAAGCATGAAGACGGGCGATTCCGCCAGCCGACCGATGTAGCCTGGGATGCGGCGGGTAACGCCTATATCAGCGATGGGTACATCAATTCGCGCATTGCCAAGGTCGACAAAAACGGAAACTGGCTGAAGTCATGGGGCGAGCGCGGTGATAAACCGGGCGAGTTCAATACCCCCCATACCATTGCCGCCGATGCGCAAGGAAATATCTACGTTGGCGACCGCGGCAACGGCAGAATTCAGGTGTTCGACGGTGATGGTAAATTTCTTCGCGAAGTGAAGATCGATGTGCCTTTCGATCACAACACGGCGCACGCCGCGATCGGCAATAAGCCGCCCGAGGACGTCAAAGGAACACAAGCTCCCGGCGCGCCATGGGCGATCTGTATTACGCCCGGTCCACGCCAGGTTTTGTACAGCGCCGATGCGTATCCAGGACGAATTTATAAATTGACTCTCGATGGCAAGGTTCTCGGAGTGCTCGGAGAGGCCGGAAAACAATTGAAACAATTCGGCTGGGTTCACGAAATGGCTTGCCCCTCGGAAAACGAGCTCTACGTCGCGGAAGTTCTAAATTGGCGCGTGCAGAAATTACTACTCCATCCGGGACAGGAAACTGCGATGGCGCACTGACTCGGCGCGATTCGATCGGGTGCGATTCACTTGAAAATTTGCCGCGACCTTCGCGGGCTAGATCCTTTTGCTTTAGAGTAAACCCGATCGTCATGAAGATTTTTCTCAGTTACGCCTCCCAGGATATCGAGTCAGCGAAGGCAATCTATCTCGCATTGCGCGATCAGGGCCACAGTGTGTTTTTCGACCGCGCGGAGTTGCCCGCGGGAGACGAGTATCACAATCGCATTCGCGCCGCGGTTGAAAAGTCGCGGCTCTTTTTGTTTTTGATCAGCCTCAACGCGGTCGACGCCGGAAGTTATACGCTGACAGAGTTGGACATCGCCGACAAAGCCGGCAAGAAAATTTTGCCAGTGATGCTCGCGAAAACGCCGATCGAGGCCTTGCCCGCGTCGATCAAGGCCATCACCTTCCTGCAACCCGACGGGAGCTTGCCGGCGGCGGTGGCTGCGGAAGTTCATCGAATCGCGAGTTCTCTTAGGCGCAAACGTCTTAAACAGAGTCTTGCAGCATTGTTTTTGGCCGCCATCGTGGTCAGCATGGTTCTTTTCGCTATGCGGATGCGCTCTCGTACGGAAATTGTCGGCAGCGATGGGGCGCCGGCAGCGTTGATTCCCACGGGCACGTTTATCATGGGTGATGATGAAGAATCGCCGCGGCGCGAGATATTCCTCGACGCGTTTTATCTCGATCGGTATGAAGTGACGGTGGCGCGGTACGCGGCGTTTATGAAGGATACCGGCAATCTAAAACCGCCTGATGAATGGCACACGGTCGACCTGAAGAACGGGAGCGATCTTCCAGTCATCGGCGTCACTTGGCAGGACGCGAGCGGCTACTGCCGTTGGGCCGGCAAACGCTTGCCGACGGAAGCAGAGTGGGAAAAGGCCGCACGCGACAACGACGAACGTCGATATCCCTGGGGAAACGATCCTCCAACCCCAGAGAGAGCGCGGTACGGCAAACAATCCGAAAATCCCGTCTATCGAGACGGTGTTGCGCGGGTGGGTTCCCACGCCGATGACAGGAGCCCATTCGGGATCTTCGACCTCGCTGGCAATGTGACGGAATGGGTCGCTGATTGGTTTTCCGAAAGCTTCCCCGAGGGTGATGTGCGCAATCCCAAGGGGCCGGATTCGGGAAGCAGTAAAGTTTTGCGCGGCGCAAGCTGGTATGAACCGGCGGAGCGGTTGGGCGCGGCCAAACGATGGCATGCAAATCCGTCCACGCGCAATGACGGCATCGGTTTTCGCTGCGCACGCGATGTGAAGTGAAAATGTTGAGTACGCCGCTGCGGCTGGCGAGGTGAGATGCGGTATTTGCCCGCGTAATTCCGCTGTTCGTTATGATCTATAGCATGCGGTTATCTGTTTAGACCGACGATCCTGAGTAGGCAGGTGATGCTGCCGTATCGAAGGATATACGCCTAGCGTACTCGGGAAACCGGTTTGCAGCCTGTCGAAAAGGCGGACTTCTCTACAATCCATCTTTGGTAAACCATCGCTGATGCTTCGTAAAAAAGAGCGCGAGAAAGATTAATCTGTACGATGTAGTAAATGGTTCGGCTATCTCGGCGAAATCAAGGTTGGGGTGATGAAGGCTTCGACCAACGCGGCGGCTATTAGCAACGGAATGATGACGGTGAAGAAATAACGCAGGCCCTGAACCATCTCGGCGCCGGAATGTATCTCGAAATTGCCGGCCAGACGCCGAACTCCATGATATCCAATGCTCAAGCCGATGCTGGTGCCGAGAAAAACCGCCGGCAATTCGAGAACACCGTGCGGTAGCAAGCTAAGCAGTGAGATCCATGGACCGCGAGTGGCGGACGAAACTGACCAGGCAACGCCAAGCGCAATGCCGTTGGCTAACAAAAATATGGTTGGAACAATTCCCAGTACGATTCCGAGCACGATCGCCAGCAGTGTCTTCACGGCGTTATTAAAAAAGATCGCCCCGGCAAGCTTGAAACGCGGAATCCCGGCAAAGAGCTTCACGAATGTAGCAATCGTCTCCTGGAAGTAGTCAGTGAGAGGAGGAAACCTGGCGACGATGATCAAGCCGATGACAAACCCAGCGCCAAAGATAGCCAAGCTCGTCCTCAAATAAGGATAGAGCCCCACAGTGTAGGCGCGCCGTTCTTCTGATCTCATGATAACCATCTTGCTGTGTATCTTCTGTGTCGAAATTGGAAAAGGAGTTTCCTCGAGTCGCGCAGAATGACAGTTGGACACGCTCCTGGACTCAGGCTAGCAGAATGCGCTGAGATATACGATGGTCAATTGTTGCCGAGCATTCGTTACTGTTTTTATCCCGCAACGAAATTATGGTATTTCATCAAGAGATTTTTTGTGCGTTAAGGGCCAAAGATAGATGAAGATCAAACGAATTGGTTCGCAGGTCGTGCGCTTGCCGGTGGAGGAACCGCTCGCCGGCGGCCCGGCGTACTCGCGCTCGAATAACCTCTTCGTCACAGTCCGTCTCGAGACTGACGACGGCATCGAAGGCCTCGGTGTCACTTTTTTTGGCG
>Ga0065712_10067850_pt1 | contig 25844 bp, 29 predicted proteins | sample MisRhiReplicate1_FD_59099 | JGI IMG/M metagenome (GOLD analysis project Ga0065712, IMG submission 59099) | Miscanthus rhizosphere microbial communities from Kellogg Biological Station, MSU, sample Rhizosphere Soil Replicate 1: eDNA_1 v3... | ecosystem: Host-associated > Plants > Roots >...
GGTCTGACGACCTTTTCATCCTTTTCACTGGATACGCTGCGCCTGCTGGAAAGCGGGCAACTGCCGCTGGCCCTGGGCTATGCCGGTATCAGCGTGTTCGGCGGGCTGCTCGCAACCTGGGTTGGCCTGTCCCTGACCAGACTTTGATAGACGAGAGAACGATATGCTCGATTCCAAACTGTTACGTACTCAACTTCAGGACGTAGCGGATCGCCTGGCTTCCCGTGGCTTTACACTGGACGTGGCCCGTATTGAAGCGCTGGAAGCCCAGCGCAAGGTTGTGCAGACCCGCACCGAGCAGTTGCAGGCCGAGCGCAACGCCCGTTCCAAATCCATCGGTCAGGCCAAGCAACGCGGCGAAGACATTGCGCCCTTGATGGCAGACGTCGAGCGCATGGGCACCGAGCTGAGTGAAGGCAAGGTCGAGCTGGACGGCATTCAGGCCGAACTGGACGCGCTGGTACTCAATATCCCGAACCTGCCACACGAATCGGTTCCGGTAGGCGCTGATGAAGACGGCAACGTCGAGGTGAGCACCTGGGGCACGCCAACCCGTTTCGATTTCGAGGTCAAGGACCACGTCGCACTGGGCGAACAATACGGCTGGCTGGATTTCGAAACCGCGGCCAAGCTGTCCGGCGCGCGTTTTGCCCTGCTGCGGGGCCCTATCGCACGTCTGCATCGTGCGCTGGCCCAGTTCATGATCAACCTGCACATCAATGAGCATGGCTACGAAGAGGCTTACACGCCTTATCTGGTTCAGGCGCCAGCGCTGCAGGGCACCGGTCAGTTGCCAAAATTCGAGGAAGACCTGTTCAAGATCTCCCGTGAAGGCGAAGCCGATCTTTACCTGATTCCGACTGCTGAAGTGTCGCTGACCAACATCGTGTCGGGCGAGATTCTGGACGCCAAACAGCTGCCGATGAAGTTCGTCGCCCACACGCCATGCTTCCGCAGCGAAGCGGGCGCGTCGGGTCGTGACACCCGGGGCATGATTCGCCAGCATCAGTTTGACAAGGTCGAGATGGTGCAGATCGTCGCGCCGGATGAGTCCATGGCCGCCCTCGAATCGCTGACCGGTAACGCCGAGCGCGTTCTGCAACTGCTGGAGCTGCCTTACCGCAAGCTGGCGCTGTGCACCGGCGACATGGGTTTCAGCGCCGTGAAGACCTACGACCTTGAAGTCTGGATTCCGAGCCAGGACAAGTACCGTGAAATCTCCTCGTGCTCCAACTGCGGGGACTTCCAGGCGCGTCGCATGCAGGCTCGCTGGCGCAACCCGGAAACCGGCAAGCCGGAACTGGTGCATACACTGAACGGCTCCGGTCTCGCGGTAGGTCGTACGCTGGTTGCGGTGCTGGAAAACTATCAGCAGGCAGACGGTTCGATTCGTGTGCCTGACGTTCTCAAGCCTTACATGGGCGGCCTTGAGGTTATCGGTTAAATGGAATTCCTGCCGCTGTTCCATAACCTGCGTGGCAGTCGCGTGCTGGTGGTCGGCGGCGGTGAAATCGCCCTGCGCAAATCCCGGCTGATCTTCGAGGCGGGTGCTGTTATTCGCGTCGTCGCACCGGAAATCGAAAGCCAGCTGCGCGAACTGGTCGTCCAGAGCGGCGGTGAGCTGATTCTGCGTGGCTATCACGAAGATGATCTGGACGGCTGCGTGCTGATCATCGCCGCGACCGACGATGAACCGCTCAACGCCCAGGTTTCCCACGATGCCCGTTCGCGTTGCGTGCCGGTCAACGTAGTGGATGCGCCTGCGCTGTGCACGGTCATCTTCCCGGCCATCGTCGACCGCTCACCGCTGGTGATTGCCGTCTCCAGTGGCGGCGATGCACCGGTGCTGGCGCGACTCATCCGCGCCAAGCTGGAAACCTGGATTCCCTCGACCTACGGGCAACTGGCCGGTCTGGCTGCGCGCTTCCGTCATCAGGTCAAAGGGCTGTTTCCGAACGTCCAGCAGCGCCGTGCGTTCTGGGAAGATGTTTTTCAAGGTGCCATTGCCGATCGTCAACTGGCCGGGCAGGGCGCGGAAGCCGAGCGCCTGCTGATTGCCAAGATCGCAGGTGAACCGCCAGCGGAAACCGGCGAGGTCTATCTGGTGGGCGCAGGCCCTGGCGATCCTGACTTGCTGACGTTCAAGGCCTTGCGCCTGATGCAGCAGGCGGACGTGGTGCTCTACGACCGTCTGGTGGCGCCGACCATTCTCGATCTGTGCCGCCGAGATGCGGAGCGGGTCTATGTCGGCAAGCGCCGTTCCGAACATGCCGTGCCGCAGGATCAGATCAACAAGCAACTCGTCGATCTGGCCAAGCAGGGCAAGCGGGTGGTTCGTCTGAAAGGCGGCGATCCGTTCATCTTCGGCCGTGGTGGCGAGGAAATCGAAGAGCTGGCGGCCCATGGCATTCCGTTTCAGGTGGTTCCCGGTATTACAGCCGCCAGCGGTTGTGCGGCCTACGCCGGTATTCCGTTGACCCACCGCGATCACGCGCAATCGGTGCGTTTCATCACCGGTCACCTCAAGGATGGCTCCACCGATTTGCCGTGGTCCGATCTGGTGGCTCCGGCTCAGACTCTGGTGTTCTATATGGGATTGATCGGTTTGCCGGTGATCTGCCAGGAACTGATCAGGCATGGTCGTTCTGCGGACACGCCAGCGGCGCTGGTTCAGCAGGGCACCACGACCAATCAGCGAGTGTTCACGGGCACGCTGGCCAACCTGCCGCAACTGGTGGCCGAGCACGAAGTGCATGCGCCGACGCTGGTAATCATTGGCGAAGTGGTTCAGTTGCGTGAAAAGCTGGCCTGGTTCGAAGGCAATCAGGCGACCGTCTGATTGCAGTTAATGGATAGCCCGTTCGGGCTATCCATCTTCACATGTATTACTTTTCCCAGGTGCCCATCCCGGACAGCCGTTCGCGATCATGGCTGGCCTCAAGGTTCAATGCCGGGCCTTTGGGAATGATCCCGGTCGGATTGATGGTGCGATGGCTCGCGTAATAGTGGCCTTTGATGTGCTCGAAGTTCACCGTCTCGGCGATACCCGGCCACTGGTACAGCTCGCGCAGCCAGTTGCTGAGATTCGGGTAATCCGCGATACGCCGCTGGTTGCACTTGAAGTGGCTGTAATAAACCGCGTCGAAGCGCACGATCGTAGTGAACAGCCTCACGTCGGCTTCGGTCAGGTGCTCGCCTGCCAGATAGCGCTTCTCGCCCAACAGGTTTTCCAGTTCGCCCAGTTCAGCAAACACGTCATCGAATGCTTCTTCGTAGGCATGCTGCGAGGTGGCAAAGCCTGCGCGATACACGCCATTGTTGACGGCGGGGTAGATGCGTTCGTTGAGCTCGTCGATAGTCGCCTGTAGTGCTGACGGATAGAAATCCAGGCGGTTGCCGGTCAGTTCGTCAAATGCCGAGTTGAACATGCGGATGATCTCCGCCGACTCGTTGCTGACGATGCGCTTCTGCTGTTTATCCCACAGTACCGGCACGGTCACTCGGCCTGTGTACTGAGGGTCATCCGCGGTGTAGCGCTGGTGCAGGAAGGTCAGGTTGTCGAGGGCATCGCCGCTGGAGCCTTTCTGCTGGTCAAAGGTCCAGCCGTTTTCGAGCATCAGCCAACTGACGACCGAAACGTCGATCAGACTCTCCAGCCCCTTGAGCTTGCGCAGGATCAGCGTGCGATGCGCCCATGGGCAGGCGAGGGAAACATACAGGTGGTAGCGGCCTGCCTGTGCTTCGAAACCGCCATCGCCTGACGGTCCAGGTTTACCGTCGGCCGTGACCCAGCTGCGGCGTTGGGCGTTTTCGCGCTGGAAGGCACCGTCTTTGCTGCTTTCGTACCACTGGTCCTGCCAGCGTCCTTCGACCAGAAGGCCCATGTCTGAATCCCCATTTCTGAATTAAGTACAGCTTGGAGATCAGTCTAGTGACATCGGTTCGACCGAAAAACGCAAATTCTGACCGATCATTATCGATAAAGCCGATCGGTCACAGATCCTTGTGGCGGCGCTCCCAGAATGTCTGCGCCTGCACAAACGCTTCATCACGCGCCATGCCGAGGCCGCGTAACGCCAGGGCCATGGTCGAGATCAGCGCGAGTTGCGGGTAACTGTCCTCAAGTTCGCCGCGCCACAAACCGACCAGTTGCGCCGGGTCGAGCGTGGCGGGTTTGACGTGACGTCGAGGCGAGAGGGCGGGCCATTCCTCGTCCCAAGGCTGTCCGCCCGTCGTGCCGTACAGATGGCTGATGGTGTCCGGGTTGATCTCGACCTCACCGCCGTCGCCCTTGACCACGATGGCGTTGTCACCCAGCAGGCTGCTGGCATCCCGGTGAACGCTCTGATAACCCGGATGGAAAATGCTTTGCAGCCCGCAGCGCGCCTGCAACGGGTTGAGAATTCGTGCCAGCGAATGAATCGGCGAGCGCAGCCCGAGCGTGTTGCGCAGGTCGATCATGCGCTGCAGTTGCGGTGCCCAGTCGCCGAGCGGCATGAACGCCAGATTGCCCTGCGTCATCGATGTTTCGACCGACGACCAATTACGACACAGCCGAATATTCAGCAAATCGAGCAACTGTTCGGTGTACAACCGCCCGGCCGTGTGAGCCCCGCCGCCGTGCAGCAGGATCTTGATGCCGTTCTGGGACAGGCACTTGGCGGCCAGCAGATACCAGGGCAGGTGACGTTTCTTGCCTGCATAGGTCGGCCAGTCGATGTCGATCGTGATCGGTGGCGCATTGAGGCGTTCGCGTACGGCCTCAGTGAAACCGGCCAGTTCCTCCGGGCTTTCTTCCTTATGGCGCAGCAGCATCAGAAAGGCGCCGAGCTGGGTGTCCTCGACCTTTTCATCGAGCACCATGCCCATGGCCTCGCGCGCTTCTTCGCGCGTCAGGTTGCGTGCGCCACGTTTGCCTTTGCCCAGGATGCGGACGAACTGGGCAAAAGGGTGCTCTTCGGGTGTTTCGGTGACAAGCGGGGCGTAGTCGTTCATATGCAGTTGGTCGGCTTTGGCAGGCCCGCCAGCTTGGCGGCAAGTTTGGCGGGGGTGCCGTTGAACAGGCGATTGAGGTGCATGCTGTTGCCTTTTTCGGCACCCAGTTTCAGTGCGGTGTACTTGATCAGCGGCCGGGTCGCCGGAGACAGCTGAAACTCTGCATAAAAGCCACGCAATAGTTCGAGGATCTCGACGTGTTCAGGCGTCAGCGTCAGGCCTTCTTCGCCAGCCAGTGCATGGGCGGCTTCCATCGACCAGTCGTTCAGGTCCGTGAGGAACCCGTCCTTGTCGAGTTCCAGTGTGCGCCCGGCGACGATCAACTGTTTCATAGCCAGGTGTTCACTTTGTCAAAACGGATCGACAGCTCGACGAAGCCTGCGTAATCCACGCTGACAATACCGGCTGGCAACGGGAGGTTGCGGGCCTTGAGGTCTTCGTCCAGTACGAACAGCGATTGCGAACCGGCCTGCTGCAGCTTCTGCGAAACAGGGCTCGACGGCGTCAGAGCGTAGGTGGCGTCGCCACACAGCAGAATGCCGTCGTTGTCGCCCAGCAAACGCAGGCAGCTGTCCAGACGGTTGTCGGTAAAGGGGGAATGGGAAAGAACGTGCAAAGTGCTCATCAGATCGTAATCACCTGGTCGTAGCGCTCGAACAAGGCCGACAGCTCGGTCCGGCCGGACAGCAGGCAGATGTCGTCATCCAGGCCATCGCTCGGGACGCCGCGCTCGGCAATGCTCTGCGCGCAGGCATAGAGGTCTTCAACGCCGAACATCGACAATGCCTTGAGATTGGCGGTCAGGTCTTTCTGTTGCAAGGCTGCTGCGCTCTGTTGCGGCAGCAGCTGCAGCACGCCGTCATCCAGAAACAGCAAACCGATGGGCAGATCGAACGCGCCGCCTGCCAGCACGATGTCCAGTGCCTCACGAGCGCCGGGACCCGACCAAGGCGACTGACGGCTGACAATCAAAAGTGACTTGGGCATTTCAAGGCCCTCCGAAGCAGATCAGTCGGTCTGCCGATTGCACGGCGTCATGCAACTGCCCAAGCCCCGATAAATCCCAGGGCTCCAGCAGATTGGCCGCAGGGCGCTGATATCGCTCGGCTTCCTCCTGATTCAGAACGCCGCGACGCAGCGCAGCGGCGATGCACACCACGCCATCGAGCTGATGTTCGACGATGAAGTCGCGCCACTGACGCGGCACATCCTGTTCGTCCTGAGGCGCAACGGCATTGGCCGACGCGCTATGCACGCCGTCCTGATAGAAGAACAGCCGGACAATCTCGTGCCCGCCCGCGAGCACCGCCTGGGCAAACAGCAGCGCACGCCGGGAGGAGGGCGCATGGCCTGCAGAAAAAAGGGAGATGGCGAATTTCATTGTCGGCTCTGCCAGCAAAACATGCGCAATGATAAAGAATTCGAGGGCGGGGGTGTGAGTTTGCGGACGATGAAGGCGCGCTGGCCAAACCCCAGAAACGACAAAGCCCTGAATGATCAGGGCTTTGCGCTACCAAATATGGCGGAGGCATAGAGATTCGAACTCTAGGACCTGTTACAGTCGGCAGTTTTCAAGACTGCTGCCTTAAACCACTCGGCCATACCTCCACTTCGTTGCGGGCGCCATAATACCGGAATGAAACAAGCTGTCAAACTCTCTGACTAGCCAGTCGCAGCGGCTCTGTTATGATCTTTGCAACTCAACATTTCATCAGTAAGGAGTTTCGCAATGCGCGAACAGGATTACGCCCTTAAAACCGGCATGCAGGCCGACCAGCTAGAGGTTAGTCGTGTCCTGCGCAATACGTATGGTCTTCTGGCCCTGACCCTCGCATTCAGCGGTGTCATGGCGTTCATGGCTCAACAGATGCGCGTCGGCTACCCGAATATTTTCGTGGTGCTGATCGGCTTCTACGGCCTTTTCTTCCTGACCAACAAACTCCGTGACTCGGTATGGGGTCTGGTTTCGACCTTCGCCCTGACAGGTTTCATGGGTTTCCTGCTGGGCCCGATCCTTAACCGTTATCTGGGTATGGCGGGCGGCGCTGAAGTGGTCAGCTCTGCGTTTGCGATGACCGCGCTGGTGTTCGGTGGTCTGTCGGCTTACGTGCTGATCACTCGCAAGGACATGAGTTTCCTGGGTGGTTTCATCACCGCAGGCTTCTTTGTTCTGCTGGGTGCGGTGCTGGCCAGCATGTTCTTCCAGATCAATGGACTGCAATTGGCGATCAGCGCCGGTTTCGTACTGTTCTCGTCGGTCTGCATTCTGTTCCAGACCAGCGCCATCATTAATGGCGGCGAGCGCAACTACATTATGGCCACGGTCAGCCTGTACGTTTCGATCTACAACCTGTTCGTCAGCCTGCTGCAGATCTTCGGCATCATGAGCCGCGACGACTGATAGCGGCGTGTCGTTCACAGAGGCTTGCTTCTGCTGAATGTACGCAAGGTTTGTCACGCAATAAACAAACGCCCCGACTTGTCGGGGCGTTTGCTTTTGTGCCATCGGAAAGCGGGCGATTGGTCTCGCTGAAGGCGCAGGGCATCCGAATCTCAGGAGCCGTTCGGACGGGTTCAGGTCAACCTTGATACGTCGTGAAAATCCCTGACCTTTCGATCAAAAATTCCATGACCGATTGGTCATATTTATCAAGATTGTTACAAGTCTTTCAGCGGCTTATGGCGCATTGGCATATCACTAAAATAATTATCAGGTTATTCCCCAGTGCCTGTAGGCATTTTCCTGCTTTTGGCTAATTGACATCATCGTCGAGGGATAGACACAGGATTTCAGAATGTGTCAGTTTGCTTACGCTCCAAAAGGCGAGGTGACAGGACTCTCTCGCTACCCGAGGGAGGCTGTCGTATCAAACTGTTCTATCTGTAGACAAGGAAGTGACATGTCGAAAGTTAAAGAAAATGCTGCTCTCTCGGCCGTGCAACTGGCGGCAACCGGAAGCTCGGCGTTCAACCAGATCGATACTTTTGTCCATACCTATGATCGCGGTGGCAATCTCACGATCAATGGCAAACCGTCGTATTCGGTCGATCAGGCCGCTGACTACATCCTTCGCGACGACGCTGCATGGGTGGATCGTGACGGCAACGGCACCATCAATCTGACCTATACGTTCCTGACGGCTCGACCTTCCGGGTTCGATACGTCGCTGGGGACCTTCAGCGCATTCAACACTCAGCAGAAAGCTCAAGCTGTACTGTCTATGCAATCCTGGGCGGATGTCGCCAAGGTTACGTTCACCCAGGCTGCTTCCGGCGGCGACGGGCACATGACCTTCGGCAACTACAGCGATGGCAGCAGCGGCGGAGCGGCTTTCGCTTACCTGCCAAGCGGCAACAGCCGGTACGATGGCCAGTCCTGGTACCTGACCAATAACTCCTACACGGTCAACCTGACGCCAGACAATGGCAACTACGGTCGCCAGACACTGACCCACGAAATCGGCCACTCCCTGGGCCTGTCTCACCCTGGCGATTACAACGCCGGCGAAGGCAACCCGACCTACAACGATGTCAGCTACGCAGAAGACACACGCGGCTACAGCGTCATGAGTTACTGGAGTGAGTCCAACACCGATCAGAACTTCGTCAAGGGCGGCTCGCCGACCTATTCGTCGGGGCCGTTGATGGATGATATCGCAGCCATCCAGCAACTCTACGGTGCCAACATGAGCACCCGTGCTGGTGATACGGTGTACGGCTTCAACTCCACTGCCGGTCGTGATTTCTACAGCGCAACCTCCGCCTCTTCCAAGGTGGTGTTTTCGGTCTGGGATGGCGGCGGCAAGGACACGCTGGATTTCTCCGGTTTCACTCAGAACCAGAAAATCAACCTCAACGAAGCGTCGTTCTCGGACGTCGGCGGCATGGTGGGCAACGTTTCCATCGCCAAGGGCGTGCTGGTCGAAAACGCCGTGGGCGGATCGGGCAACGATCTGCTGGTCGGTAATGCTGCGGCCAACGACCTCAAGGGCGGTGCCGGCAACGACATCATCTACGGCGGTGGCGGTGCTGACTCCCTGTGGGGCGGCGCAGGCGCGGACATTTTCGTGTTCGGTGCCAGTTCCGATTCCAACCGGGCAGCGCAAGACACGATCCGTGACTTCACCCGCGGTCAGGACAAGATCGACGTGTCGGCCATCTCGTCGCTGACCTCGCTGCAGTTCGTGAACGCATTCAGCGGTCATGCGGGCGAAGCGATCCTGAGCTACACCCAGAGCACCAACCTGGGCAGCCTCGCCATCGACTTCACCGGTCAAGGCGTCGCTGACTTCCTGGTCGGCACTGTCGGCCAGGCGGTTGCCACCGATATCGTGGTGTAAACAGTAGTACTCATGGGTGGCTCGCATGAGCCGCCCATGTTCTGGAATATGGCCATCATGATCATCCATCACCTTTTTCGAAACATTGCGGCAGCCGTTGCGCTGCTCGCAGCGATTTCTGGAGTCAGTATGGCGACAAGTTTGAAGTTACCCAGCCCCGCTGAACTCAGCGGCAAGTGGCGACTGTTCGCTCAGGCCCGGCCGAGCGAGGTGTGTGAGTTGCAACTCAATACCGACGCGCCGCAATTGGGCGGGGACCCGGCCTGCGCCGCGCGCTGGCTGAGCGATACGCCAACGGGATGGTTTCCCACGCCTGACGGGCTGGCGTTTACCGACAAGGAAGGCACCGGTCTGATCCATTTCAACCACATGGGCAATCAGCTGTATCAGGCCCGGTTGCCTGGAGGCGACCTGCTCACGCTGGTACGTCTTATTGAGCAGGACTGAGCCGCACGGATTCGTAACCCGATCACTTTTATCGATGTAACCCGGCTGCGAACGCGGCCTTCAAGGAAGAATCATGAGTGCGTTGCCGTTGGGTGCCCACCCTCCGCTTTATAAAGCCCTGGGGCACTACAAACGCGCGCTGACCAGCGTCGGTTGTTTTACCGCGCTGATCAACGTGTTGATGCTGGCTCCATCCATTTACATGTTGCAGGTCTACGACCGCGTCCTGACCTCCCAGAATCAGACCACGCTAGTTATGTTGACCCTGATGGTGGTCGGCTTTTTTGCCTTCATTGGGCTGTTGGAAATGATCCGCAGTTTCGTGGTGATCCGCATCGGCAGTGAGCTGGAGCGTCGCTTCAATCTGCGTGTCTATCAGGCGGCTTTCGAAAGCAATCTGCATGCAGGGCAACGCCAGGCAGGGCAGGCGCTGGGTGATCTGACGTTCATTCGCCAGTTTCTGACCGGTCCGGCCTTGTTCGCGTTCTTCGATGCGCCCTGGTTTCCCATCTATCTGGCGGTGATTTTTCTCTTCGACCCCTGGCTGGGGCTGCTGGCCACCGTGGGCGCCGCGTTGCTGGTGGCGCTGGCCTGTCTGAACGAGTGGCTGACCCGTAAACCCCTTGGCGAAGCCAGCGGTTTTTCGCAGCAGTCCTCGCAACTGGCGACCCGTCATCTGCAGCAGGCCGAGGCGATCCAGGCCATGGGCATGCTCGATGCCTTGCGCCGACGCTGGTTCGATGTCCACGGGCGTTTTCTGGCTCGTCAGAATGACGCCAGCGATACCGGTGCGGTGATCAGTTCGATCAGCAAGGCGTTGCGTCTGTGTCTGCAGTCGCTGGTACTGGGCCTCGGTGCGTTTCTGGTCATTCGTGGCCAGATGACCCCCGGCATGATGATCGCAGGTTCGATCCTGATGGGGCGGGTATTGAGTCCGATCGATCAACTGATTGCCGTCTGGAAACAATGGAGTTCGGCGCGTCTGGCGTATGGACGGCTGGATCAGTTGCTCAAGACCTATGCCGAACCCGCACAACGCATGGCGTTGCCGGTGCCACGCGGTCAACTGGGGCTCGAGCAGGTCAGCGCCGCGCCGCCGGGTGTGACCATGCCCACCTTGCATCAGGTCAGCTTTCAACTTAAGGCCGGTGAAGTGCTCGGCGTGCTGGGTGCGTCCGGTTCCGGGAAATCAACTCTGGCGCGTGTGTTGATCGGCATCTGGCCGGTGCTCGGTGGCACGGTGCGACTCGACGGTGCCGACATGCACCGTCTGGATCGCGAAGCGCTCGGGCCTTACATCGGTTATCTGCCGCAAGACATCGAACTGTTCAGCGGTACCGTGGCGCAGAACATCGCGCGCTTCCGTGAAGGTGGCGCCAGCGAGGTGGTGGCTGCGGCGCAACTGGCGGGTGTACACGAGCTGATTCTGCGTCTGCCGCAGGGCTACGACACGCGCCTGGGCGACGACGGCGGCGGCTTGTCCGGCGGGCAGAAGCAACGGGTGGCACTGGCCCGGGCCTTATATGGCGAACCGAAGCTGGTGGTGCTCGACGAACCCAACTCCAACCTGGACACCGCAGGCGAGGCCGCATTGACCCGAGCGATCGGTGAACTCAAGACTCGTGGCTGCACGGTGGTGCTGGTCACTCATCGAACCGCGTCCTTGTCTCAGACCGATCAACTGCTGGTGCTCAACGAAGGACGAATGCAAGCGTTCGGGCCCACGGCACAGGTTCTTCAGGCCCTGTCCGGGCAGGCTTCTCAGCCGCAACCTTCCGTGCAGCCGCAACCACCGTCATCACCGCGTCCGGCCGTCGGGCTTTCCATGAGCCGCCAGTACGGCACACAGAACAGGCAGTCCGAAGTATGAACAGCCCAGTCAACGATTACGCCGTTCCGGGCAAGGAACGCAGCGTGCAATTCTTTACCCGTGCCGGTTGGCTGCTGACGCTCGTCGGTGCAGGCAGTTTCTTTTTATGGGCAAGTCTTGCGCCACTGGATCAAGGCATTGCCGTGCAGGGCACGGTGGTGGTGTCGGGCAAGCGCAAGGCGGTGCAATCCCTGGACAGTGGCGTCGTGAGCCGGATTCTGGTCACTGAAGGACAGGCTGTAAAAGAAGGCGAGCCGCTGTTTCGTCTGGATCAGACCCAGGTCGAAGCTGATGTTCAGTCGCTGCGCGCCCAGTACCGCATGGCATGGGCAAGCCTGGCGCGTTGGCAGAGTGAGCGCGATAACCTGAGCGAAGTGAATTTTCCTGCGGAGTTGATCGCTGCCGGGCATGGACAGGATCCTGATCCGCGGCTGGTAATGGTGCTCGAAGGGCAGCGTCAGTTGTTCAGCAGCCGCAGGCAGGCCCTTGCGCGCGAACAGGCCGGTTTGCAGGCGAGCATCGAAGGTGCAGGCGCGCAACTGGCCGGCATGCGTCGGGCGCGCTCCGATCTTCTGGCACAGGCCGATTCGTTGCGCCAGCAGTTGAGCAATCTGCAACCGCTGGCGCAAAACGGTTTCATTCCGCGCAACCGCCTGTTGGAATACGAGCGCCAGTTGTCCCAGGTCCAGCAGGAAATGGCGCAGAACGCCGGAGAAACCGGGCGGATCGAGCAGGGCATCGTCGAGTCACGGCTGCGCCTGCAGCAACAGCGTGAGGAATATCAGAAAGAAGTGCGTACGCAGTGGGCCGACGCGCAGGTCAAGACCCTCACATTTGAGCAGCAACTGGCGTCTGCGGGTTTCAGTCTGCAACACAGCGAGATTCTTGCACCTGCTGACGGCATCGCCGTAAACCTCGGCGTACACACGGAAGGCGCCGTGGTGCGCGCCGGTCAGACCCTGCTGGAAGTTGTCCCGCAAGGCACCCGGCTCGAAGTCGAAGGCCGCCTGCCGGTCAACCTGATCGACAAGGTCGGCAGTCATCTGCCCGTGGACATTCTGTTCACAGCCTTCAACCAGAACAGCACGCCCCGGGTAACGGGCGAGGTGAGCCTCATATCGGCCGACCAGCTGGAAGACGAGAAAACCGGTCAGCCTTATTACGTCCTGCGCACCTCGGTTAGTGATGCGGTGATGGAGAAGCTCAACGGTCTGGTGATCAAGCCCGGCATGCCTGCAGAGATGTTCGTGCGCACCGGTGAGCGTTCGCTGCTCAATTATCTGTTCAAACCTTTGCTGGATCGTGCCGGCTCCGCGTTGACCGAGGAATAGGATGATCCACTTGACCCGTAAGGCTGCCGCGCTGGCAGCCCTGTTGCTCTGCGTCTCTCCCGCAAGCCATGCCCTGGGGCCGTTTCAGATCTACGAGCAGGCGCTGCGCAATGATCCGGTCTTTCTGGGTGCGCTGAAGGAGCGTGATGCGGGGCTGGAAAATCGTGCCATCGGCCGTGCAGGCCTGCTGCCCAGAGTCTCGTACAACTACAACAAGGGGCGTAACGACTCCAAAGCGACCTTGAAGGGCGGGCGTGAAGACACCACCGATCATCGTCATTACAACAGTTTCGGTTCCAGCCTCACGATCCAGCAGCCCTTGCTCGATTACGAGGCCTACGCCAACTACCGCAAAGGCGTTGCACAGGCTTTGTTTGCCGACGAGACCTTTCGCGGCAAAAGCCAGGAGTTGCTGGTTCGGGTTCTGACGGCCTACACCCAGGCATTGTTCGCTCAGGACCAGATCAATATCGCCCAGGCCAAGCAACAGGCTTTCGAGCGCCAGTTCGAACAGAACCGGCAGATGTTTCAGCAAGGCGAGGGCACACGCACCGACATTCTCGAAGCCGAATCGCGCAATGAACTGGCGATTGCCGAACAGATCGAGGCCCGCGATGAGCAGGATGCCGCCTTGCGTGAACTGGGCGCTCTGCTGGGCGAACAGGCGATCTCCATTGAGCAGCTGGATCCGCTCAGGGACAGCTTTCAGGCCATGGTGCTGGAGCCGTCGAGCTACAGCGAGTGGCACGCGCTGGCAATGGCCAACAGCCCGATTCTCGCCTCGCAACGCCAGGCACTTGAAGTGGCTCGTTACGAAGTGGAGCGTAACCGTGCCGGTCATTTGCCACGGGTCAATGCCTACGCGAGCATTCGCCAGAACGAGTCCGACAGCGGCAATACCTACAACCAGCGGTACGACACCAACACGGTGGGCATCGAGGTCAGCCTGCCGCTGTACGCAGGCGGCGGAACCAGCGCTTCGGTGCGTCAGGCCAACAGCGTGAGGGAGCAGGCGGAGTACGAGCTGGAAGGCAAGACCCGGGAAACCCTGATCGAACTGCGTCGGCAATTCAATGCGTCCACTTCCGGGGTGAATAAACTGCGCGCCTATCAAAAGGCGCTGGTGTCGGCGCAGGCGCTGGTCGAGTCGACGCGCCAGAGCATTCTGGGTGGCGAGCGCATCAACCTCGATGCGCTAAACGCTGAACAACAGCTCTACAGCACGCGCCGCGACCTGGCGCGTGCTCGTTACGACTACCTGATGGCCTGGATCAAGTTGCACTACCACGCAGGCACCTTGCGCGATACCGATCTGGCGCGCATCGACGAGGCGTTCGTGCAGCCGCGTTGACCAAGCGTCAGGCGGTTTTGCCGAAACGCTTGAGCGAGAATGCCGACAGGTCCACATCGCTGGTGCCGCGCAGACAACGCTGCGCCAGCGCCAGCCCCAGACCAGCGGAATGCTTGAAGCCGTGTCCTGAGCAGGCCGAGACCACGGTCACGTTCTTCAGGTGCGGGTGATCGTCGATGATGAAGTGGTAATCCGGCGTCACGGTGTAGGCGCACACCGATGACTTCACCACGTCTGCCTTTATGCCTGCAATTTTGCCGCTGACCTGCGTCTGGTACATCGTCTGTTCGTCCTCGGCACTGACGCTGCGGTCCAGCTCGCAGGCCTGTGACGCATGCAGATACTGCTCAGTGGCAATCTTCATGCTGCCTTCGTCGGGTAATGGCGGAAAGCCGTAATTGACATCCACCTCGCCAGGGCCGTGGGTCAGGATGAAGCTGGGTGATACCGGGGCGAATGCGGCAGTGTCTTCCAGTGCGAACCAGAACAGCTGCTGCCGACAGACGCGCAGCAGATCGGTAAAGGGCTCGCCCAGCAGTTGCGACGACCACATCCCGGCACTGACCATCACCTTGTTCGCGATAATCGATCCCTGATCGGTGGTGATGCGCACCTGATCACCATGAGCCTGCAAGCGGGTCACGGTTTCGTTCATGCGGACACGTGCGCCCAGTTTCCTGGCCAACTGCAACTGGACGGCGATGCAGCGCTCGGGCCGTACGTACCCTCCATCAGGTTCGAAGTAGCCGATGGCGGTGTCCAGGACCGGGGTGAACTGCGGAAATCGTTCGCGAATGGCCCCGGCTGAAAGCACTTCATGCTTCACACCATACTCACGGGCGAGGGCGATCGTCTTGTGGGTGAAATCTTCCGGGTCGTTTGGGTCATAGGCCGGGCTGGATGTCATCACCAACACGCCGCACTGCTCGAACAGGGATTCGCCGGTCAATGCTTCAAGCTCGCGCCAGATGCGGTGCGAATTGCGCACCAGCGGCAGGTATTGCGGCCCTTCGCCTACCGACAGCCGGGTGATGCGCGTATCACCATGGCTGGAACCCTGTGTGTGGGGAGGTGCGTACTGGTCGATACCCAGCACGTCGGCGCCTTCTCTGGCCATTTGATACAGCGTGGCGGCACCCATGGCGCCCAAGCCGAGAACGGCCACGTCACATTGTTGCTCCATCTTTCAGACTGCCTCGGGTAAAGGATCCATTTCAGAGGCAAGCGCGTCCGGAATCAACAGTCAGTTTGATCTTTCGATAGACCGGGGCGTGACCATGCATATTCGGGGCTGGATTTGCAGTAGGTAGATGTAAGATTTTTGGCTTGCGCTCATCGCCGGTTTTAAGGTTCGAAATTCGCCGGAAGTTGTCCACGGAAATCGTGGGTATGTCTGTGGGTAACTTTTTGAAACCCTTGAGTGACGTGGCGTGCAGCCGTGTGGTTAATTTATGAACAGCTCATGTTTCGCGCTGATGCTATGCAGTGATCTACCCGTAAATTGCTGCGTTGCGGAGTGCCATGACGCACAAAACGGAAATTTTTTTCGATGTGTCGAGCCTGGAAAAAGCTGCCGCCTGCGTGAAAAAAATCTGCGGCCGGTTGCTCCTGAGTGACCGCGGTGTCCGGCCGGTTCCCTGACCAGTCCTGACGCCGTTCTGAGCGTCGCCGACGACCTTGAACCCGCTGCGCAGGGCCCGAGAATGGAGCTGTCACAATCGGATGCTATGTTTTTTTGCTGCGCACGGCGCTCGAAAAATCTATCGCTGTACGGAATTCAACCAACTAAGCAGCGATCATCTCGTTCGGAAAACCGAATGTTTCCTACCGGATCCCGGCGCAATTTCGGTGCGCGTTACAACAACTACTGGCGGGGCTGCGTCAAACACGACGGGGACGGACAGCCTTGCACTTCGTTGATGACGGCCTTATTAAATCATGGGCTGGAAGTTGCGCATCATTGTGCGGATTTTACGGGCATGCCCTGTTTCAGTGCCGCGCCTCATTCGGTAATCCGAATGCCGTCATGATTGCCTCAATAGCCACCATAGAAAAACACCACAAGATAATTGTCTTACATTAATTTAAAGTATGCGATTCGCGGCACCGGACGCCTGGCGACTCTTGAAGTCCGTACCCGAAGTATTCCTGATATTCGACGGAAGTGATTATCATCGTAAGGGGAATGGATGGATGAGTGTGCTATGAACAACGACTCATTGCCGATGGAGCATGAGGTTCTCGATATCTTTGGCACTCTGCAGTCCTTTATCCGCAAGGCAGCTCCGCTCAATGTCGATATGGTACTGGAAGGCGAAACCGGCACAGGGAAAGACACGCTTGCCCGCCGCATTCACCAATTGTCCGGCCGGGAAGGGCCGCTGATTGCGATCAACTGTGCTGCGGTGCCCGAGCAACTGGCCGAGAGCGAGCTGTTCGGTGTGATGGCCGGTGCCTACACCGGCGCCTCCAAATCCAGAGCCGGGTATATCGAGGCTTCTCATAACGGAACGCTGTATCTGGACGAGATTGACAGCATGCCGCTGCTGCTGCAGGCCAAGCTGTTGCGTGTGTTGGAGATGCGCGGAATAGAGCGGTTGGGTTCCACCCGGTTCGTGGCGCTGAACCTTCGGGTTATCGTGGCAACCCAGACCCCGCTGGAAAAACTGGTCGAGGAGGGCAAGTTCCGCCGTGACCTGTTTTTTCGGCTCAATGTCATCAAGATTCAGCTGCCGACCTTGCGCTCCCGACTGGATCATCTGCCTTCGCTGTTCGAGCGATTTGTCGTCGAGACCGCCCAAAAGCATGGCCAGCCCATCCCTGTGCGTGACCCGCATGTCCTCAATCGGCTGCTCAGCCACCGATGGCCCGGCAATATTCGCGAACTCAAATGTGCGGCGGAGCGTTTTGTTCTGGGGATGCCGCCGCTCAGCAGCGAGAACGATTCTCAGACTGAAAACAGTATTCATTTGAAAAGTTACCTGCGACAGTTCGAAAAAGCACTTATTCAGGATTGTCTGTCGCGTCATCCCAAGAGCATCGACTCGGTTATCAATGAACTGGGTATTCCCCGGCGCACCCTGTATCACCGCATGAAGAGCCTGAGCATCAATTCGCCCGAGCTGTGATCATCACCCTGAAATGATTGTCGTCATTCAATGGAACTGCTTTTGACTGTCGGCCACTCATGCTTCGAACACACATGATGTGTTCGAACATTCTCGATGATCAGGAGTAATAACTATGGCTGGTACTGCTTCGCTCGGCGCTTCGATGGCTGCAATGACCAAAATGGATGCAACTGCGGCTGCAACCACAACAATGAACGCTGAAGCCCAATCCAACAAGATGATGACCGATACCGTAAACGGTATCGCCAGCGCCTATCAGGACTCCGCCACCAAGGCGCAGAACTCTGCACAGCAAACCGGTAAGGCGATCAACTACTAAGTGGTTGGCGTGCCCTCTCGGTCGATACCGGGAGGGCTTCAACCTGTGCGGTTTTCAAGGAGTGGATACATGATTTCTTCTACTGCAAGCGTTCCACAAAGTGCCTCCTTACAAAGTACCTTCGCCAGCACGCAAATGACCTCCATGCAGTCCGATTCGGGCGGCGCGGCAGGCAAGATCGCTTCGCTGCTGGGCGATTCGATGTTCGAGAAGCATGGCAGCGGCGCCAACATCCGCGATACCGACAATCCACTGCTCGGCATGGTCGCCGATCACATGGACAAGAACCCGGGGAAGTACGGCAAACCTGACGACGCCACAGGCAAAGTCAATGGTTGGCGCGACGAGCTTTCCGAAGACAAGTACCTCAACAGTGAAGAGAAGGAAGCCTTCACCCAAGGGCTTGAAGGGCTGATCACCGAGTTCCTCAGTGGCGGCTCGACCGGCAGCGCTTCGGGCGGCACGGGTACGGGCACCGGGCAGGGTGTTGGCTCCGGTCAGAATCCCGCTTCCAACTGGGGCGCACCTGCTGCCAACAGCGGCAGTGCATCCGGCGGCGGTCTGCAGGAACTGCTGGCAGCGCTGCTCGGCAGCCTGGGCGAGGAAAAGCTCGACAACCTACTGCAGCCCAACACCAGCCCCAACGCCAAGAGCGGTCAGACGACGTTCTCGTTCGAAGACAAGGATGTGCTCAAGGAAGTGTCGCGTTTCATGGACATGCACCCTGAAGAATTCGGCAAGCCTGATGGCAAGTCCAAGGACTGGATGGGCGAGTTGTCCGAAGGCGACAACGTCATGTCCAAGGGCGAGAGCGAGCAGTTCCAGAAAGCCATCGACATGATCAAGGGCGAAATCAAGGGCAGCGCGCAGGGCGACTCGCTGGGCGGCCTGTTTCCGAATGCGGAGCAGAACTTCCAGAACGGCGGCGCGGGCAACACCCTGAAAACCGATGCCAGCATCGCGGCGGGCAACGTCCTGTCGGTTCTGGTTCAGCAAAGCACCACCAACTATCGCGGTTGATGGGTAAACCTTCGTCCTGGCAGGAGAATCAACTATGGCGATCACTCGCATATCCCACCATCAACCGGGTCTTCCCGAACTTGATGCAGCGTCAGATGCGGCTCCTGCCGAGGCGGACATCAGCTGGTTCAACGCGGCAATGCGCTCAAACGCGGCGCCTGCGCAAAACGATCCGCAACGGATGATCTCGCCGATCTCCGAGGCGTCGCTTGCCTACCAGAAAGATTCGGAAAAGGTCGACCGCAATCTGCAGCGCGCGGCCCGTTCCAACGACCCGCAAACCCTGATCGAGGCCAACCGTTCGTTGTCCTCGTTCTATCTGGAAAGCCTGTTGAGCGCGAAGCTGGTGAGCAAGGCCGCCCAGACCGTGGAAAAACTGACCAGTCTGCAATAAGGCGTGATTATGCATCCCAGGACAGTCAGGCTTGTTGTAGTCGTTCTGTTGGCATTACTGATGGCCGGTTGTGGTGATCGCATGGAATTGCATCGCGACCTGACCGAGCAGGACGCCAATGAAATTCTGGCCGAACTCGCTGGCAAAAACATCGATGCGCAGAAGCGCCTGGACAAGGGCGGCGTTGCCGTGCTCGTGTCCACTCAGGACATCTCCAAGGCCGTGCGGGTACTGGAGGCTGTGGGTCTGCCGCGTCGCTCCCGCTCCACGCTCGGCCAGGTGTTTCGCAAGGAAGGCGTGATCTCATCGCCGCTGGAAGAACGGGCGCGCTACATCTACGCGTTATCTCAGGAACTTGAGCAGACCCTGTCGCAGATCGACGGCGTGGTCGTCGCCAGGGTTCATGTGGTGCTGCCCGAGCGCATCGCGCCGGGGGAACCTGTGCAACCGGCCTCGGCTGCGGTGTTCATCAAGCATCGGGCGGACCTCGAACCCGACAGCGTGCTGCCGCGCATCCGGCGCATGGTCGCCAGCAGTATTCCCGGTATGGCCAATGCGGACGAACGGAAACTGGCCGTGGTGTTCGTGCCGGCCCAGGGTTATCAGGAGTCGGTGGAAAGGGTCAGCATCGGACCGTTCAACTTCACACGCGAACGTTTCGAGTTCCTGCAGTGGGTGGCGGTGCTGTGTGGTGTCGGGCTGGTGCTGTTGCTGGCCGGTCTGTGGGTACTCAATCCGCGGCTGCGAGGGCGTCTGCTGCGTAAAAATACTGCGCAGGCGTCGAGCGAAGCCACACCATGAACATCAGCGAACCTCAGGCGCTGATCTGGGTTCGCTGGTGGGCTCAGGGCTGGCGCGACGCACATTCCAGCTGGCAATTGTTGGAGCAGGCCAATGCCTCGACCCTTCACCTGTTGGAGCAGGTCAGTGCGCAGTCGGCCGATCGCTGTCTGGGCATGACGTCGGCGATACCGCCCAGGCCCGAGGCGCTGCTCATGCCGCTGCTGGACCTTGAGCCGCAGGAATGGACGCTGGCGCTGAGCCTGTGTGTGACGGTCTGCGCCGGTACCCATCGGCCGCGAACCGCTGATCTGGATGAGTCTGCCCACCGGTGGTGTCGCAGGCTCGGCAAGGGATTGCAGCCCGGTCGCTGGATGCCTGAACAATGGAACCCCGATCCCTGCGAAGTGGCCGGACTGAGTCTGTTGCGCCGCCGTGTCGGTGAGCGGCTGTGGCAAAGGTTGCGATTCAGGTTTGATCGCACTGCGGTCGAGGAGGCCGAGCGGATGGTTTTCGAAGAAGTGCCTGCCGTGCGTCTGCGTGCGCTGTGGCAGGCCATTGCCGGGTACGTACTGAACGCTCGTAATGAAGGAAACACTCATGTTGACCCGTCGCAGTCTGAACCTTCCGGCTGATCGAACCACACTCATCGAGCCGCTGTTGCGCCGGGAGACCCTTGAGGATTTTCTGCTGGCCGATGAGCTCGTGCAGGACGCCCGTCACCAGGCCGAGGCGATTCTCGCCCAGGCCCATGCCGACGCCGATGTGCTGCGCCAGTCCTGTGAAGAGCAGGCACGGGCCCAGGTCTGGGAAGAAGCGCAGGCGTTGCTCGATGACCTGCGCACCCAGCGCGAGCAGGCGCTGGAAACGCTGGTCGAAACCGCCGCGCAACTGGTGAGCCAGGCGTTGGATAGCCTGCTGGAAAAAGTACCGACCGATAAAAAGGTCAGGTCGGTGATTCGTCAGTTGGCGTTGGCCAGTTCGAATCAGGACGCTGCCTTGCTGTTCTGCCATCCCGATCAGTTGGAGGCGGTGGCGCTGAGTCTTGAAACGCATGATCAGCCCGGCTGGACCCTGCGAACCGACGCCAGTCTGGACCCGGACGCCATCAGCCTGCGCACCGAACACGGCGATTTCAGCCTCGGCTGGAGCGGGTTGCAGCAACAGATCTGGCCTTGAGCATGAAGTTCTGGAACCAAAGCCGGTGACTTGCCACTCAGTCAGCAGTTCCCGGATCAGGAGTATCACCATGCTTTCTTCAGATGCACTCAGACGCCGTCTCGACAGTAATTTTGAAAATGCCCAGCAGGATCTGGATTCGGCTGCGCTGAATATGGATGCCTTTTCCCCTGAAGACTGGCATGCCTTCAACTCCGCCATTCGTCAGTCATCCACCGCCAGCTGGGCCGCCAACCAGGAGATTGTGGTCAAGCACAACCTGGCCAAGGCGATCATCAATGAAATCCGTTGACCTGCTCGCCACGGTCGAGCGCTGGCTTGACAGTGGCACGGCCGAGTTGCTGCTGCAGATCGATCAGCAACCGCTGCGCATCCAGCGTGGCGCCAACGGGCTGATCTATACCGCGCCGCTCAGCGCGGCCTGGCGTGGCGACGATGAAAGTCTGGCCGCCGCGCTGCGGCTGTCGGGTCCCAGCATTCGACGCTTCAGCGCCGCGCTGGCGCTGGATCCGCAAAGCCATCGGCTCTGTCTGGTGCAGTTCCAGTCCTTCCAGGGCACCTCGCCGGTCATCAGCATCATTGAGGCGCTGGTCAACCAGCGCGACGTATGGGAATCGATGCTCGAAGCGGCAGCATCGCCTGCAAAACGCCCGGTTCGTCCTCTGCCTCTGGGGAATTCGTATGTTTAAGCAGTGCCTGAAACGGCTTTTCTGGATTTCAGTATTGTGTGTGCAGGCTGAAGTCGTCATTGCGGGTGTGCCTGAAGAGTGGCGCCAGTCCGCCTATGCGTATGAGGCGTCGCAAACCCCGTTGACCAAAGTGTTGTCGGATTTCGCCAGCTCGTACGGCGTGGGGCTCGACAGCCGCGGTATCACCGGTGTGGTGGATGCGAAGATCCGCGCGGGCAATGCTCAGGAGTTTCTTGACCGGCTGGCGCTGGAACATCAATTCCAGTGGTTTCTGTACAACGGCAAGCTGTACGTCAGCCCGCAATCGGGCCAGGTGTCCCAGCGCCTTGAAGTGTCGGCTGACGCAGCGCCGGATCTGAAGCAGGCCCTCACCGATATCGGTCTGCTGGACAAGCGTTTCGGCTGGGGCGAGCTGCCGGATGAAGGCGTGGTGCTGGTCAGCGGACCGGCACGCTATGTGGAGCTGATCCGCGGTTTCAGCAAGGAGAAGGTCAAGGCACAGGACAAGCATCAGGTCATGATGTTTTCGTTGCGATACGCCGCCGTGGCCGATCGCGAGATTCAGTACCGCGAGCAGAGCATCACCATTCCGGGTGTCGCAACCCTGCTGGACGGCTTGCTGGAAAGTCAGCGCCGGCCTCCGTTGCCTCAGGACCCGGCGGCCAATATCCGCGCAATGCAGGACATGGCCGAGATGGGCCAGAGCAAGATCATGAACCTGGCGAGCAATCGCAAGGCCACTCCCGCGCGCAGCGGCGAGAGCAAATCGAACAGCAATCGCCGTGTGGTGGCAGACGTGCGCAACAACGCCGTGCTGATCTACGATGATCCCGAGAAGCGCGAGACCTACCAGCAGCTGGTGCAACAGCTCGATCAGCCCAGCAATCTGGTGGAAATCGATGCGGTCATCCTCGACATCGATCGCAGCCAGTTGAGCAGTCTTGAGTCCCGATGGTCTGCGCGTGCAGGCTCGGTCAACTTCGGCAGTTCCTTGCTGACCGGCGGTTCATCGACCCTGTTCATCAACGATTTCGACCGGTTCTTTGCCGACATACAGGCACTCGAAGGGCAGGGCGTTGCTTCGGTCATTGCCCGGCCTTCCGTGCTGACGCTGGAAAACCAGCCAGCAGTGATCGATTTCAGCCGCACCGCTTACATCACCACCACCGGCGAGCGGGTTGCGAACGTTCAGCCGGTGACGGCGGGCACCAGCCTGCGGGTCATTCCCAGAACCATTGCCGGTGAGCAGCCCAACCGGTTTCAGTTGATCGTCGATATCGAAGACGGCCAGCTTGAGCGTACCCGCGATAATGATACGCCGGATGTGAAGCGCGGCACGGTCAGCACCCAGGCGGTCATCGGAGAAAACCGTTCGCTGGTCATCGGCGGTTTTCATGTCGATGAAAGCGGAGAGCGTCAGGACAAGGTGCCGATTCTCGGAAGCCTGCCGGTGATCGGTGCGCTGTTCACTTCAAAGCGCCATGAAGTCTCGCGACGTGAACGTTTATTCATCCTCACGCCGCGATTGGTGGGCGATCAGCTCGATCCGTCGCGCTATATCGCCAGGGAAAACCGTCCGCAACTCGACAGAGCCCTTGCGCTCAGCGGCTCGCCCAGTACCCGGCAGCAGAAAAGGGATAGGGTGAGCAGGGTGTTTTCGGAACTGGCCAACGGACGACTGCCGCCTGATGTCAAAGAGTCATCATCTGGCGTGGCGCTGAAGGACCTGTGTAGAGTGGATCAGGATCTTTCGATCGATGCGTCCCGGGGACAATGGTTCAGGGGCGACACCTTCGATATCACCGTCGGCGTGGTTCGCAACGACAGTGGTCGTGCCAAGGCATTCTCGCTGGCGTCCTGCGCCGGAGTCCGGACACTTGCAGTAACAATGTTACCCGTAACCGAATTGCAGCCCGGCCAGTCCACCGAAGTGTTCGTGGCCACACGACCTGCCGCCGCCACTGCGGTTCCTGCAGCCCCTGTGAGAGTTTCAATATTGCCGCCTTGATGCCGATGTTGATACATGGATATACCGTCCCTGACGGTGCAGTCATTCATGTCCGGCACTCGTCTTACGCGTTAACGGTCATTTCAATACAGTCCTTTTGTCGGGAGATTCCTAAATGAAGTGGGTGCGTGTGGGTACCTTGTTTGTCGTCGCGGTATTGTTGAGCGCCTGTGCGACAATGCAAACATCTTGTTTTTCCAGTGATTGCCAGCAACTTGGCGCCAACAGTTCCAGCCTTAAAGTTTGGTGGTCGCCGGAATTGCGCAACGATTCATCTGAATACAGCCTGGTACATCTGAATGACTGAAACGATTTTGCGCAGTAATGATCAGCGGGACTTCTTCGTCAGTATCGGCCAGCAGCGACCGAGTACCTGGCAATGGGCTCCGGGGATCGACTTCGTTCATCGCAAGGATAGCGTGGGCTGGGGGCTGTCGCTGATGATCGAGCGCAGGGCCCAACGGCCGGATCTGTTTTCCGACGCGCTCAAGCGTCGATTCGAGAATATCGAGTCTTATGATGGTTACTATATTTGCCTGGACAGCCAGCAACGGTTTGTCGTGTGGCATGAATTGGATCCTGACTATCGGCGTGAGGACGCCCTTCAGGAACTGGTGGGCGAGTTTCTGATGCTGGCAGGGTTCAACAACTGAATTCGGAATATTTGTTCCAGCCGGAACCGGACGCCATTAATTTTCCACTCACTTGTCGCCGCGGTGTGTTTACCGCAATGACTAACTTGAGGATTATTCAATGGCGAACTCCCAACGCGACATGCAACGTTTTATTGCCCGTCTAAGTGCCACACTCGGTACACCGTTAACCCTCCAGAATGGCGTGTGCGCGCTCTACGACGGTCAGCAGCGTCAGGCGGCTGTTATTGAAGTCGCTGCGCACAGCGACCATGTGGTTATTCATAGCCGGCTTGGCCAACTGCGCAAAAGCCCGGAAAACCTGCAACGCCTGCTTGCCACCAACTTCGACACTGCGAAACTTCGCGGCTGCTGGCTCGCCCTCGATCAGCAGGATGTGCGTCTGTGTACCCAGCGTGAACTGGCTGGTCTGAACGAAGGCACTTTCTGTGACCTGGTCAATGGCTTCATTGCCCAGACCCAGCAGACCCGCACCGCAGTGGTTTCCCTGCTCAATTGACCGATACGTCGGGAACCGCAGGTCCTCGGCAGGCCACACAGCGATGAGTGTCATGGCGGTCATGCCTGCCAGTGACACCGACGGATCGGCGGAATCGACTGTCGTTTTCCGACACATTCACTGATGGAGCGGGGTAAGCAATGTCTGATTTAACAAGCCTTTCAGGTTCGATGGGAAATCTGTCCAGCCTTCCCGGCATGGGCGGCACGAGCATGGGCCTCGGCGCCTCATTGGCCGGTGCAGGTCAGGGCGCGCAGGGCGGCCAGTCCGCGCTGCAGGAGCTGGCCGGCATGCTGGCCGAGATGCTGCTGGGGTCTGGTTCTGGTTCCGGCTCTGGTGCAGGCGGGGGTCAGTCGACCGGTAAAAGCGGCCAGGGCGGGCAAAGCGATCTGGATTCGTTATTGCAGTCGCTTCAGGGCAACGGTCAGAGCGGTGACAAGCAGACCAAGGATTCCGGCGCTGCCGGCGGTGGCGAAAAGGAACTGCTGACTCAAGTGTTGATGGCGCTGTTCGAGAAAATCCTCGGTGGTTCGGATTCGTCTTCCGGCGCGGGCAACGGTTCGGGCGGTGGTTCTGGTGGTGCCAGTGGTATTGGCGGCGGCGGAACCGGTGCAAGCAAGGATGCCGGTGCGCTGGGTCAGAGCCAAGGGCTGGGCGGCACTCAGGGCGCGGCGGGCGGATCAAGCACCGAGGATCTGGTCAACACGCTGATGCAGAAACTGGGTGGCGGATCGCTGGACAACTCCATTCAGCCGACTGCCGATGGCGGCGGTGAGGTGTCTCAGAACGGCAAGCTCAAGGAACTGCTGGAAATGATCGCCCAGTTCATGGACAGCCA
>Ga0065712_10000491_pt1 | contig 25591 bp, 21 predicted proteins | sample MisRhiReplicate1_FD_59099 | JGI IMG/M metagenome (GOLD analysis project Ga0065712, IMG submission 59099) | Miscanthus rhizosphere microbial communities from Kellogg Biological Station, MSU, sample Rhizosphere Soil Replicate 1: eDNA_1 v3... | ecosystem: Host-associated > Plants > Roots >...
CCGAACTCGGCGCTCTCGTCGTTCGTGAGCGGCATCATCCGCGAGCCGCTGGCGGGCATCGATGCCGTGTGTCCCGTGCCGCTCGACACCCGAGTGTGGATCACGTCACCGGGCATCGCCACGGCAAACCTGGCGCACGCGGCGACGGTGCCGGCATCGGCGCTGGAGGACCGGCGTGTAGTGAACTTGCCGGGACTGTGTGTGACACCCGCCGAGATGCTCGACAGCCTCGAACGGCTCGGCGGCCCAGCCGCCAGGCAACGCGTGCGGCTCGAGATCGACGCGCACACGGCGCGCATCGTCGGAACGTGGCCCGGCGCGTTCGATGTCAGCCGCCCTCTGGCACTCGGCTTTCATCCCGAGGGCGACATCGACTCGATCGTCCGCCAGTTCATGGCAGAGCGCTGACAGCAACTGCGACACCAGTGGAGCAGGACTTTAGTCCTGCTCTCCAGCATTCCTGCTCTTCAGCCGCCTGGACGCTGCAGCCCGACGACTGATGAACAGGGCTAAAGCCCTGTTCCACAGGCGCCTCTGCTAATCCAGTTCAGGGGCCGTCTGTTCTGGCGACGTGACGCCCGGGGGCAGCTCGAGGATGCGGATGTTGCGGAAGTGAATCTCCGCGCCTTCCGATTCCAGGCAGAGATAGCCCTTCTTCTGCGTCGACTTCTGGATGCCGTTGACGAACTTGCCGTTGACCGACAACTTGATCACGCCGTCCACCGCGACGACGTCGTAGACGTTCCACTCGCCTTTGCCCTTGCAACGGTTCTCGATCGACTTGCTGCGCTCGCCGCGGGGATTGTCGGGGGTCGTCTTCACCCCGCCGACGCCGAACAGCTCGCCGTGCACGTAGGCGATCGGCGGCGTGACGCCATTTTCCTTGTGCAGCTCGGGCCACTGCAGCTCCAGCATCTGGATCTCGACGCCGTTGGGCAGCCGGCTCTCGGGATCGGGCTTCGAGTTGCTCCACGCGAAGACACCGGAGTTGCCGCCTGGCTCCATGTGCATCCACTCGATGTGCAGGATGAAGTTCTCGTACTGCTTCGCGCTGCGCATCACGCCGATCGGATGACCCGAACAGATCAGCAGGCCGTCCTGGACCTTCCACGTGTCGGGCGCCGTGTTGACGTTCACCCAGCCCGAGAGATCCTTGCCGTTGAACAAGTCGACGAACTGAGCGGACACCTGCCCGGTTGCGCCAACCGGCAACAGAGCCACGACGATCGCGAGCGCAGCGATGGGTTTCATGCCTGTCCTTTGTTGTGTGCCACGAAGTCTACATCGCCAAGGAGCCACGGAGACCCCGGAGGATCTTCCACAGATTACACAGATCACACAGATGCTGGCCCGCAGAGGCTCGGCCGACTCCGCGGCGAAGCCGCGCGTGTGGCGAGTAAGGCGTGAAGATGAATCGCGCTTGCCCCATTCAGCGATTCATCTCCACGCCTTCACTCGCCACACGGCCTGGCCGCTCCGCGGCCGGCCGGTCGAGCCTCTGCGTGCTGTCTGTGTAATCTGTGCAATCTGTGGATGCACCCGTTCTGCGGAATCCCGCCCAATCCGCATCATCAGTGATCGAGGAACGCCCTCATCACCGGCAAGTAACGATCGCCGGACGCGGCTTCGAGCGGGAACGCAGAATCGATGGCGGCCAGTTCGTCCGGAGAGAGCAGCAGCGACGAGGCCGCGATCAGCTCGTCGAGGTGCTCGGCTTTCGTCGTCCCCGGAATCGGGACGATGTCCTGGCCCTGGGCGAGGACCCAGGCCAGCGCGAGCTGCGTTGCGGTGGCGCCGCGCGCGACGCCCAGGCGCTCGAGCGTCTTCACCAGATCCAGGTTCTTCTCGAAGTTTGCCGCGGAGAACCGCGGCATGTTCTGCCGCACGTCGTCAGGGGCGAAATCCTCGCGCCGCACAATCGCGCCGCTCAGGAAGCCGCGGCTGAGCGGGCTGTACGGGACGAACGTGACGCCGAGATCGCGGCAGGCGTCCAGGACGCCGTTGTGCTCGGGTTCGCGTGACCACAGCGAGTACTCGGTCTGCAGCGCCGAGATCGGATGCACCGCGCACGCCTTCGCGAGCGTCGCCGCGCTGACTTCCGAGAGCCCGAGCGCCCGCACCTTGCCATCGCGCACCAGATCGGCCATCGCGCCGACGGCCTCCTCGATCGACGCCGACGGCGGATAGTACCGGTGCAGGTAGTACAGGTCGATCGTCTCGACGCCGAGGCGGCGCAGGCTCCCCTCGCAGCTCGCCTTGATGTACTCCGGGCGATTGTTGATCTCGCGCTTCCCCGGGTTCGCGGGATCGCGCACGAAGCCGCACTTCGTGGCGATGACGACGCCATCGCGTCGGCCCTGGAGCGCGCGCCCGAGCAACTCTTCGTTGATGTAGGGGCCGTACATGTCGGCCGTATCGAAGAAGTTGATGCCGCGATCGAGCGCGTGATGAATCGTGCGAATCGATCGCGCATCGTCGCGTGCGCCGTAGAACTCGGACATGCCCATGCAGCCGAGGCCGAGGCGCGACACGGACAGGCGGCTCGATCCCAACGGGCGGAGTGGCAAGGATGTGCTGCTCGTCATACGCTCGGGTCTCATCATCTCACGGCCGGATCACGGTGCCGTCGCGGCGCCGAGTCGTGCCCCAGCTGTAGTCGAAGTTCGGCGGCCCCGGCGGGAACGGGAACTTCGCGGCGGCCTTCTCGTCGATGTCGATCCCGAGGCCAGGCGCTTCGGTCGCCATCATGTAGCCGTCCTTCGTCTCGGGACAGCCCGGAAACACGTCGCGCGTCGCCTGAGGAAAACGCCCGCCCTCATGGATGCCGAAGTTGTAGCTGGCCAGCTCGAGCGCGAGCTGCGCGGCGTGCGCCACGGGCGACGCATCGCCGGGCCCGTGCCACGCCGTCCGCACGCCAAAGTACTCGCTGAACGCCTGGACTTTGCGCGCCGGGCTCAACCCGCCGATCTGCGAGATGTGGATCCGGATGAAGTCGATCAGGCGCTCTGAGATCAGCGGCACGAACTCGTGCAGCGTGTTGAACAGCTCGCCCATCGCGATCGGCACGCTCGACTGCTGGCGCAGCAGCCGGAAGTGGTCGTTTTCTTCGGGCGGCAACGGGTCCTCGAGGAAGAACAGCCGGTAGGGCTCCAGTGACTTGCAGAGGTTCACCGCTTCCGGCAGCATCACCCTCTCGTGCACATCGTGCAGCAGCTCGACATCGTCCCCGAGCGTCTTGCGGAGATGCTCGAACAGTTTCGGCACCATGCGCACGTAGGGGGCGGAGTCCCAGATGTCACCTGGCCGCGTGGGGCCTGACTGCTCTTCCGGTCCGCCCACCGACTTGCCCGTGCGGCTGGCGCCGTAGGTCGCCAGTCCCGGCACCGCGGCTTGCACGCGGATGTGACGGTAGCCGAGAGCCATGCCCTTGCGCGCGCTGTCTTCCACTTCCTGGAAGTCGCGGCCGTCGGCGTGGTAGTAGCACGCGGCACCCAGGCGACACTTGCCGCCGAGCAGCTGATAGACGGGCATGCCGGCCCGCTTGCCCTTGATGTCCCAGAGCGCGATGTCGACGCCGCTCATCGCGTTGAACAGCACAGGGCCGTTGCGCCAGTAGGAGCTGACGTACGAGGACTGCCAGATGTCCTCGATCTCGTCCACGTCGCGGCCGATGAGGAACGGCTTCAGGTACTGCTCGATGGCCGTCTGCACGACGTAGGCGCGCTGCGTGAACGTCGCGCAGCCCAGGCCGTAGAGCCCAGGCTCGGAAGTCTCCACTTTCACCACCACGAGGCGGATGCCGTCGGGCGCCGTGAGGATGGTCTTGATGTCACGAATTCTGATGGGGGCCACACCTTTCATTGCCGCGGCGGCTTGCCCAACCGCGGTCGCCGCGTTGGCTGGCGCGTTCCACAGCCCCGAGCCAGCCGCCAGGGTCCCCGCCGACAGCATCCGCAATGCCTCACGCCGTTCCATGAGCGTCTCCTCCGGCGCAAGGGTAGTCCCGATTGAGGAACAGTAGAACCCGACCGCGAAGCCTCCCCAGGACCCGACGGCGGCGCCTCGTGAGGACCCGACAGCGAAGTCTCAAAATCACTTGACTACAGGTGTCGTCACTTGATAGCGTGACTACAGTTGTCGTCATGAGAAGGAGCGGGGCGTGGCCCAATCGACCATCGGTGAACAGGAGCTGGACCTGCTGCGATACATCGCGGACTGCGGCGGGGCAACGGTTGGCGAAGCGGCCGCGGCCTACGGCGAGGGCCGAGGCCTCGCCCGGTCCACGGTGCTGACGATGATGGAACGGCTGCGGAAGAAGGGGTACCTGAACCGCAGGCTCGCTGGTGGCGTCTATCGCTATACGGCGCGCGCGTCCTCGGACGAACTGACGCAGGGCGCCATTCACCGCTTCGTCGAGCGGAACCTGGGCGGCTCGGTGGCGCCGTTTGTCGCGTATCTCACGGAATCGGCCGCGCTCTCCGACGAGGAATTGAAAGAGCTGCAGGACCTGGTCGCGCGACTGCAGCCGTCACGGAAAAAGGAGCCGCGATGACCGCGCTCTTCGACCGGCTGGTCCAGGCATCACTCGAGGGCAGCCTGCTCATTGCCGGCGTCTGGCTGGCGTGCCGCCTTGCGCCGGCGTTGCCCGCGTCGTTTCGCGTGGTGCTGTGGTGGCTGGCGGCGTTGAAGCTGCTCGTGGGGCTCGCCGGGATCGATCCCATTCCGCTGCCGATTCTTCCGCCGAGTGTCACGCCTCTCAAACTCCAGTCGCAGGTGGTCGCGGATGGCCGGGCTAAAGCTCGGCCTTACGAAGACGGGGCGCACCTCAATTCATCCGTAGGCCCGAGCTTCAGCTCGGGCATCACTGAAACCGAAGGGCGCCGCTGGGCCACTGGCACGTGGCTCATCGCCGTCGGCGCGCTGTTCCTGGTGGCGCTTCGTCAGCGCCAGAAGACGCGGCAGCTGATCGCCTCGGCCCGGCCCGCGGACCCGCAATTGCTCGACATCGTCGACGCGCTCGCCGAACAAGTCGGCCTGCTCCAGGCCCCCAACACTCTCCGCGCCGATCGCCTCGAGTCGCCGATGGTCGCCGGCCTGTTCACGCCTGTCGTCCTGCTGCCTCGCGCACGGTTCGATGCCCTGCCCGTTCTACAGCAGCGCATGGCAATCTGCCACGAGCTCGTCCACCTCAGGCGCGGCGACCTGTGGCTCGGCTGCGTGCCGGCGCTGGCCGAGCGTCTCTTCTTCTTCCACCCGCTGGCGCACGTCGCCGCGCGCGAGTACCTGCTTGCGCGTGAGGCGGCCTGCGATGCGGCCGTGCTGCGCGCGATGGACGCCACGCCGCAGGACTACGGCCGCCTGATCCTCGCGCTCGGCGTCTCGCCACTGCGAGCGGGCTTCGCGGCGGCCAGCACATCGCGCTCGTTCTCGAGCCTGAAACGGAGAATCGGCATGTTGAATCACACGACGCCCAGCGCCCGCGCACGGTATGCGGGCTGGCTGCTCGCGGCGGCCGCGGCGGTTGCGATCGTTCCCATGCAGGTGGTCGCGCGCACGGCACCGGCCACGACTTCGACGACGCCGGCGCATCTCCTCGTTGCCAAGCCGACATCCGCCGCGACGACGCCTACACCGACGCCTCTGGAGCAGGACTTCAGTCCTGCTCAGCAGAGTCCCGCCCTTCAGAGTCAGGCTCAGCAGAACGTCGCGCAGAACGTGAGCGCGTGGGCCACCAATTCGGCGCAAGTCGAGGCGCGAACCTCGGTCAATCACCCCGAATTCGTGCTCGTCCTCGGCGAGAACCACACGGTGATGAACGGATCGGCCGATGACCGCAAGATCGCGAAGATTCGTCGTGCCGGCGACCACGCGCTGTGGTTCAAGTACCGGGGCAAGGAATACCTGACGACGGATCCGGCCGCGCTCGCGGAAGCCCAGGCGATCTACCGTCCCGTCACGCGGATCGGCGATCAGCAGGCTGAGATCGGCTCGAAGCAGGGAATGATTGGCGCTCAGCAGGGCCAGGTCGGCGCTGAACAGGGCGCGATTGGTGCGAAGCAGGGGGCCATGGGCGCCCAGCAGGGCGCCATTGGCGCGAAGCAGGGGGCGATCGGCGCAAAGCAATCCCACAACCTGTCGGAGGCCGAACAGAAGGAGCTCAACACCGAAATGGCGAAGCTCGACGAGCAGATGAAGGAGCTCGACGAGCAGATGAAAGAGCTCGACAAGGAAATGGAGAAGGCCGGTCAGCCGATGGCCGAGCTCGACGCGAAGATGAAAGAGCTCGACGTCCAGATGCAGGCGCTCGACAAGCAGATGGATGACGCCAGCGCAAAGGCCAACGAACAGATGGACGCGCTGATCGAACGCCTCGTGAAGACCGGCGTCGCACAGTTGACACCCTAGACGGAGCGTTCGCCGTTCCCTGCAGCTTGTCGAACGCCGGCTGCGCTCGGGCTGCCTTCAGCGGCCCGAGCGACTCTTGCGGGACACGTCCGGCGGATCCTCGCCCAGCGCGGTCGCGAGGTCCGTCTGATGCTCCTGCTCCTGACGCAGGATTTCCCGGATGTCCTCGGCGATGGCGTATTCCTCGAGCGCTTCGCATTGGCGCAGGCGCTCGCGGTAGTTGCGAATCGTGGCGTTCTCGTTGTCGAGGTCCGCACGCAGCATCTCGCGAGGCTTGTCTGACTGCTTGACCGGCAGCGCCGTCACCGCCGGGTCGCCGCCCAGGTAGTCAATGTGCTTGGCGATCGTGATGGCGTGCTGCAGCTCCTCCTGGGCATGCGTCTCGAGCTCCTTGGCGATCGCCATGTACTCGGCGCCTTTCAGCACCTGCGAGTAGACCACATACGCGATGATGGCCTGATACTCGCGAGAGAGATCCGCGTTGAGCGCCGCAATCAATTGCGCACGCGTGATGTTTGCTGTCGTCATGGTGTAGTTACTCGCGAGCCCGATATGGGCTGACCGTAGACGGAACCCGAGTGGCGGCGATTGAGCTCGTCGGCGAAGCCGGGAACGACATCGCCGACGAATTGCATTACCTTGCCGGCCGCCAGACCCAGCAGGACCTCCGAAACCATCTCCCACGTGTCCTGGGCGTGACGACGCGCGCGGCCAACAGGCGCGGGAACACGATCGCTCGCTGTGGGCAGGACGTCGTCACGTGAGGCCGCGCGGCGTCCCACCAGGGCGCTCAACGCCAGGCCCCCGCCGAGAGCGAGGCCCACGAGCAGGGTCGGGTGGCGGCGGTAGTACGTGCGCCAATCGCCCAGTTGTTGCGCCTTCACCTCGAGCTCGCTCAGGTTGCGGCCGAGTTGACGCCGTTCGGCCATGATCTCGCGCTCTATCTGGTTGGTGCTTTCGCCCACGGGACATTCTCCTCGAGCGCCGCCAGGGTCCTGGTCGGCGTCATTGTGACTTGCCGCATTCGCTTCAGACCGGCCGCTATGAAAATCCCCCCCACAACACCCGCGACGGCGGCGACGATCAACGCGGCGCTCCAGAGGGCGACGATGGTGGCCAACAGCGCGATCGCGGCGATCAAGACACACCCCAGCGCCAGCACGGCAACCGCGCCGCCTGCCATCAGGAGCGCGGCGCCCTGCCCGGCCTTGCGTGCTTCCTGGCGCACTTCAGCGCTCGCCAGGCGGATCTCGGCCCGCACGATCTGCTGGACATTCCCGACGATGTCCTTCAGGACCGTCGCAATCGACCGGCCGTTGTCGTCAGCCATGCCGCGCCCTCAATCCCGCTGCAACAGCCGGCCGGCCATGAAGCCCACGACCACGGCGCCAACGAGGGCCTGGGTGGGATGCGCCTTCACGTAGCTTTTCAGGTCCGCCATCGCATCGCGCATCGTGTTGTCGCGCACGTAATCGGCGGTGGCGCTCAAGGTGTCGGCGGTCTGATGGGCGAACTTGCCCACCGTGGCCGGCAGCCGGTCCGCGTTCGCGTGGAGTGCGGTTGCGGCGCTTTCGATCCCGCTCGCGGCGGTGCTGCGCTGGGCATCCAGCGCGCCGACGGCGGTGCGGCCGAACTCTGACGCCTTCTGTCCCAGTGCCGCGGCCTCTTCCTGCACGTGCACTGCACCCTCATGCATGCTCGAGGTGGCGTTGCTGAACGCATCCGAAGGAGATCCGAAAGGTTTGTTAGTCAAGGCTTCATTCCCTTCCTGAAGTCGAATAAGAGATTCGTTTTCGATCGTGTCGTGCGAGCACCAGGCTCACCGATGATCGTCATGTCGTATCGTGCAGATGCAAGACGCGCTCCACACCAATTTTCAAGCGCGTGCTCGGGTTACGTGCTCCGTGTGCAGGGACAAATTGGGAACGGAATGTATTTGCAGCGGGCACGTTGAGCTTGAGCCCCGTGCGAATCGCGTACCTCCGCATGACGCGGTCCGTCCTACACTTGCATGACGCCATGAGCCGGGCCGAGTCACTGACTGAAGGCCGCGCGGCCTATCTGCGGCGCGCGTGGAATACGGCATACGCACGTCTGGCGGCCGCTGATGCCGAGGCCGCCCTCGAAGGGGACGACCTCGAGCATCTGGGTATGGCCGCGCACCTCAGCGGTCGAGACGAAGCCAGCGAGGACGCCCTCGCGCGCGCGCACCAGACTTTTCTCACTCAGGGCGACACGCTGCGCGCCGCCAGATGCGCGATCTGGCTGATCTTCGAACTGCACGGACGCGGCGAGATGGCTCGTTCTTCCGGTTGGGCGGCGCGTGCCGAGCGTCTGCTTGCCGCACGGCCCGAGTGCGTGGAGCGCGGCTACCTGCTCGTGCCCTCCGCGATCAAGGCGATCATGCAAGGAGACTTCGGGAAGGGCCGCGACATCTTCGCGCAGGCCGTCGCGATCGGCGAGCGTTTCGGTGACCGGGATCTGGTCAACCTGGCCCAGCAGGGTCGTGCGCGCGCGATGATACGGCTCGGCACGGTCGACGAGGGCGTCGCACTGATGGACGAGGTGATGGTTGCCGTCACCTCGGGCGAGCTCTCGCCCATCATCGTCGGCACAATCTACTGCAGCGTCGTCGAAGCCTGCTTCGAGTTGTTCGACATGCGCCGCGTGCAGGAATGGACCGAGGCGCTCGGCCACTGGTGCGAGGCCCAGCCCGACCTGGTGGCGTATCGCGGGGAGTGTCTCGTTCGGCGCGCCGAGATCAAGCTGCTGCGAGGCCTTTGGCCGGATGCGGAGGACGAGGCCAGGCACGCCTGCGATCAACTCACGCAGCCGACGCGCCGCGGGCCGGCGGGGGCCGCCTACTACCAGCTCGCGGAGGTCCATCGACTGCGCGGGGAGTTCGCCAAAGCCGAGGAGGCGTACCGCCTGGCAACCGATGCCGGCCGCTCGCCACATCCAGGCATGGCCCTGCTGCGGCTCGCGCAGGGTCGTGGTGACGACGCAACGGCGGCTATCTGCAGGGTCCTCGACGAGGCACGCGATCGCCGTGCCCGGTCCCGACTCCTCGGACCAGCCGTGGAAATCCTGCTCGAGGGCGGTCTCAAGGCCGAGGCGCGTCGCGCCGCCGAGGAGCTGCAGACGATCGCGTCGGTCCTGGGGACGCCGTACATCCGTGCCATCGCCGCGAGGGCGATGGGCGCCGTGCTGATGGCCGAGGGCGATTCGAAAGCGGCGCTCTCGGAACTGCGCAGCGCCTGCGAGCATCTTCACGAGATCGAAGCGCCCTACGAGGCGGCGCGGGTCAACGTGCTCCTCGGGCTGGCGTGCCGCCAGATGGGGGACGGCGACAGCGGCCGCCTCGAGCTCGAAGCGGCTCGCCGGGTGTTCCGCCAGCTCGGTGCGTCGCCGGACCTGGCCGCTGTGGACGGACTGCTGGCCGCGCCTGTTCCCCGTCGGAGCGACAGCCTGACGTCGCGCGAGATCGAAGTGTTGCGGCTGGTGGCCAGCGGGCGAACCAACCGGGCCATCGCCGGCGAACTGCGCATCAGCGAGAAGACGGTCGCCCGGCACCTCAGCAACATCTTCACCAAGCTGGACCTGCCGAGCCGGGCCGCCGCTACGGCATACGCGTTCCAGCATCGGATCGTATGAAGGCAGGCTCCAGGCTTCTGACTACAGGCTCATGGCGTGGGTAGAAATACCCATGCGCCGACCTTCGCGCGCCTGCGACGTTCGGCCGATGCGGCCGGCTGGCCAATCCCCTACGATGAGTTCCATCGCACATCACTCACGGAGGCGTAGTCATGGAAGGCCGACGCGAACTTGAACGCATTCACACCGTCATCATCGGCGGCGGTCAGTCAGGGCTTTCGGTCGGCTATCACCTGGCGCGGCGGGGGCTGCCTTTCGTGATTCTCGACGCCAACGCGCGCGTCGGGGACTCCTGGCGTCACCGCTGGGATTCGCTGAGGCTCTTCACGCCTGCGCGGTTCAACGGCCTCGACGGCTGGCCGTTCCCTGCGGCGCCCGACGTCTTTCCGACGAAGGATGAAATGGCCGACTACCTCGAGTCGTACGCCGCGCACTTCTCGCTTCCAGTCAGAGCTCGCACTCGTGTCACGAAGCTGTCGAAGCGCGACGGCACCTTCATCGTGGACACCGACAGCGGCTCGATTGCCGCCGATCAGGTCGTCGTCGCGATGGCAACGTACCAGGCATCGAGAATTCCCCGCCTCGCGAAGGAATTGGATCCATCGATCGTGCAGCTCCATTCGGGTGCGTACCGAAATCCCGCGCAACTGCGCGAAGGTGGCGTGCTGCTGGTCGGCGCAGGCAATTCAGGAGCGGAAATCGCCATCGAGGTCGCACGGACACATCGCACGTGGATGTCCGGCCGCGACGTCGGCGAGGTGCCCTTCCGCATCAGTAGCTGGGTCGGCCAGCATCTGCTCGCGCCGTTCGTCCTGAGAGTGCTGTTCCATCGCATCCTGACCGTGAACACGCCCCTCGGCCGAAAGGTCCGGCCGGGCGTCCTGTCGCGAGGCGGTCCGCTCATTCGGACCAGGCGAAGCAACCTCAGGACGGCAGGTGTCGAGCGCGTGGCCCGAGTGGCCGGCGTGAAGGATGGTTGGCCTGTCCTCACGGACGGCCGCGTGATGAGCGATGTCGCCAACGTGATCTGGTGCACCGGGTATCACGCCGGTTTCGACTGGATCGATCTGCCGGTGCTCGACGAGGACGGCGAGCCGCGGCACGAGCGCGGGCTGGTCGCAAGCGAACCGGGCCTCTACTTCGTCGGCCTGCATTTCCTGTACGCGCTTTCGTCCACGATGATTCACGGCGTCGGCAGGGATGCCAGCCGCGTGGTCGACGCGATTGTCAGACGGACGGCCGAGTCGGTGGGGACCGCAGACAGCTACGGGGTCCGGACTTCAGGCTCCGGGCTCCAGGCTTCGCGCTCGACTGAAACAGTAGCCTGATGCCCTTTCGCCCGGAACCGGGCGGAAGGGCATCACGTTGAGCTACTGCTTGTCGTACACGCCCGTGTTGGTGAGCTTCACACCCTTTTCGTCCTTGCTATCGGTAGTCACGGTGCGGGTCTTGCCATCGGCCGAGACGACAATGCGGCCGCTGAGCGTGGGCTTGCCGGCCTTCTGCGCCGCGAACGCCAGCGTGTTGTCGTCCACTCGCGTGTAGGACCGCATGTCCGATGTCGGGTCGCCAGTGACCGCGTACTCCTTGCCGTCGAACTTCCCCGTCCATTCCGTGTGAAGCGCCTTGCCGTCGGCACCGGTACCGTCGATGCTGACCTTGACGCTGTCACTCATGGCCTCGTAGACGACGGTGTCGTTCTTGCCAATCCCGGCCGCGATCTTCGATTTGGCCTCGTTCAGCTTCCAAGTACCCAGATTCGGGTCGGAGGCGAAAGTTGCGGCGACTGCAACAACGCACAGTGCCAGCGTCAATCCGATCGTTCGTAGTCTCATGTCTGCTCCTAGGGTGAAGTGCAAGAATCGATGACCGAGTCGTACTCTCCGTCGAGGCGTTGCCGCTCAGTGCGGGCCGAAACCCTCGGCATAGGCACGGCGGAATCCGTCGCGGTACCCCGCCTGGTAGTCGCTCCGCGAACCGACCTGAGTCGTGTAGCCGGAATCGGCCTGCTCCAACTCGCGCTGGCCTTCGAGGTCCCACGCGTTGCGTCGCGTCTTGTCCTCGCGGCCGGCCTGCCGGCCCTCGGACGTGCCCCGGTCAAAGCCGGCGCGATACGCCGCCGATTGTTGGCCACTCGACGCGGCAGTCCGATCCGCAAACTCGGCTCGCGTGACCACGCCATCGCCGTTGCGGTCGCGATTGGCGAAGCTGCCCTGGGACCATTGCCACTCGTCGCGCGACAATCGGCCATCGCGGTTGACGTCCAGAGTCGCGAACGTATCGGGCGCCTGCGGTGACTGGCTGCCAATGATCTCCGCGCGCGTGAGCACGCCGTCGCCGTTTCTGTCCAGCCAGGCAAACGCCTCACGGCCGCCGTGCCACTCGGCCCAGGTTACGTGCCCGTCACCGTTCGCATCGAGGTCGTCGAACCGATCTTCACGGTCGTCGTCTGTCGTGCCCAGGAACTCGCGCAAGCTGACGAACCCGTCGCGGTTGGCGTCCATGCGCGTGAATGTCTCTGCATCGTAGTACCACTCCTGGCGCGAGAGCCGGCCATCGCGACTGCGATCGAGACCGCGAAACCCCGACTCGGTCCAGTCACTGAACCGATAGGTGTCCGGGCCTGTGTAGTCGTCCTGCCCGGAAGGTCGGCCGGGCCGATGCGCGCCCGGCCGCAGCTCCTCGCCGGAGAGCACGCCGTCACCATTCCAGTCGTGGACACGGAACGACTGATCGCTCCCGTGCCATTCGCCGCGCGTGATGACGCCGTCGTGGTTGCGATCCATGGAGGCATANCTGGTCGCGTCGCCGCGGCCTCGATGCCCGTCGTCTTGCGGCATCGGGCTGATCGTGAGCCCGAGGGCGAGCGTCGCGAACGGAACCAGCGACAGTACTGACACGAAGACGATCACGCCACGCGACGGACGGCGTGATACGCGACCAGCACGAGCACCGCGCCGACCACCGCCACGAACAGGCTGTAGATGTTGAGGCCCGTCACGCCGGCGGAGCCCATCATGTTGAACAGGTAGCCGCCGACCACCGCCCCGACGATTCCCAGGACGATGTCGAGCACGATCCCCTCGCCGGTCTTGTTGACAAGCTTGCTGCCAATGAACCCGGCGATGAGTCCCAGAACGATCCAAGCAAGTATCGACATATTGATTTCCTTTGGCTGGCGATGAGGTTATCTCGTCCTGGCTGGAGGCGCTGTGCGCTTTTGTACAGGGCCGTCGGGCTGCCTTTCAGCGGCCGGCCGGCTTGACAAGAGTTGTACTAATTAATTAGTATAATAGTTGAAGTGGCGCTGCTCTCTGTCGATCCACGCGACCCCACGCCCATCTACGCGCAGCTCGAACGCGGGCTCCGCGCCGCGATTGCCACCAGCCGCGTACGGCCGGGCGATCAACTGCCGACGGTCCGCCAGCTCGCCGTCGATCTCCGGATCAACGCCAACACCGTGGCCCGCGTCTATGCCGAGCTGGAGCGCGCCGGCGTCATCGAGACCAGGCGCGGCGTCGGATCGTTTGTCACTGCCGGCGCCACGCGGGCGCATCCACCGCGCGAGCACGATCGCCGCCTGCGGGCCTTCGTCACCCGCATGCTGGCCGACGCCGACGCAGCCGGGTTCACTCTGGACGATGTGGTCGGTGCCCTGAGCGCGCAACGCCCCGAGCCTCGCGACGGGCGAAAAGGAGAAGCGTAAATGTCCCCTCTCATCACCGGTGGCCGCTCGGAGGCCGTTTCCGTCGGGCGGCTGAACGTGATCGCGGCCCTGATCCTGCTCGGATCGATCGCCCTGGGGCTCGTCGGCACGGTCGCCGCCGGGAACCCGATTCCGGTGATCGCGATGACGGTGATCGGCGTGATCCTGATGCAGGCGGCCCGCGTCGCGAAACAGTGGGAGCGCGCCGTCGTCCTGCGGCTCGGACGGTTCATCGGGCTGCGCGGGCCAGGGCTGTTCTGGATCGTGCCGTTCATCGACCGCGTGTCGTCGTGGATCGACCAGCGCACCATCACCACCAGCTTCGCGGCCGAACAGACGCTCACCTCCGACACGGTGCCGGTGAACGTGGACGCGGTGCTGTTCTGGATGGTGCACGACGCGCAGAAGGCGGCGCTCGAAGTGCAGGACTACGCGCAGGCGGTGAGCTGGGCGGCGCAGACGGCGCTGCGCGACATCATCGGCCGCACGGCACTGGCCGACCTGCTCCGGGGCCGCGAGCAGATCGAGGCCGAGTTGCAGCACTTGATCGACCAGCGCAGCAATCCGTGGGGCGTCACGGTGTCTTCGGTCGAGATGCGCGACGTGGTCATCCCCGTGGCGCTGCAGGACGCGATGTCGCGCGAGGCGCAGGCGTCGCGCGAGAAGGCCGCGCGCGTGATCCTGGGCCAGGCCGAGATGGAGATCGCGCATTCGTTCCAGGAAGCCGCCAAGTCGTACCACAACAACCCGACCGCGCTCCACCTGCGCGCCATGAACATGCTCTACGAAGGATTGAAGGAGAAGGGCGCCTTGATGCTCATCCCCAGCAGCGCCGTGGAGTCGATGGGCATGGGCGGCATGCTCGGCGCGGCCGCGCTCAACCAGGAGCGGCTGGTCGGCGGCGATGAGAAGGACGGGGAAAAGGTGGAGTGACGTTGGGTGACGTTGGGTGACGTTGGGTGACGTTGGGTGACGTTTGGGAGACGTTGCGAGACGTTGGGACGGGTTGAGGCGGGTTGAAGGGGGACGTCATGAGCACCATCGCGCCGGATCGGATGAACCTTCGTCTGCTGTTTCTGATCGCCGTGCTTGGCTTGGTCCTCTCAGTCGTGGGCTGGGTGCGGTACTTCAACTAGAGTGAACTTCAGGCCTCTGCGGTCGTGACATACTGTCGCCTCACGACCGCATGCCAGCCGTTGCTGCTCCAGTCGCGGCCACCGAGCGCGTCAGCTGGATCGACGCGCTCCGCGGCTTCGCTCTCCTCGGCATCATCGTCGCCAACCTCGAATCGTCCATGCTGCGGTTCCTGCTCCCTGGCAAGGGACACGACCTCGGGCCGCTCGCCTCGCTCAACGTGCCGTTCGAGTTCTTCGAGAGCGCGCTGATTCAGGGCAAGTTCTATTCGATCTTCTCCTTCCTCTTCGGCCTCGGCTTCTCGATCCAGATGATGCGCGCGGCGGAGCGGGGCGGCGAGTTCGGCGCGTTTTTCCGCCGACGGCTGGCGGCGTTGCTGCTCATCGGCGTCGTGCACGCGTTCATCTGGCTCGGCGACATCCTGACCCTCTACGCGCTCTGCGGGTTCGTGCTCCTCCCCTTCCGCACCCGCAGCGATCGCACGGTCCTGTGGTGGGCCTTCGGATTCCTGGTGGCGCCCGTTGCCGTCTACGCGGCCCTTGCGCTCGTCAGCGGTCACGCCGCGACGAACGACCGGCCGCTGCCGTTCGACCTGGCGGAGATCGCCCGTCGAATGACGCGAGGCACGGTGTTCGAGTACCTCGCGACCAACGCCTTCGCGCTGCTGTTCCGCTGGTACGACCTCATCATCTCCTTGCGGCCCGCGAAGGTGATGGGCATGTTCCTGCTGGGGCTCTGGACTGGTCGCCGGATGCTGCACACGGCGATCGAACTGCAGCGGCCGCTGCTCGCGCGGCTCGCTCTCATCGGACTGCCCCTGGGGCTGGTGGCGGCGGGGCTGCTCGGATGGGCCGACCATCGCGGGATGTACTACGAGGCAAGCGCGTCCGGCGTCGCGTATGCGGCTATCTACTGCGTGGGCACACACCTCCTCGCGATCGGCTACATCGCCGCGTTCCTGCTGTTGTGGATCGGGCGGGGTCGCGCCGTGCTCACTCACTTCGAGCCGGTCGGACGGCTCGCGCTGTCGAACTACCTGTTCCAGACGGCCTGCATCGTGCTGCTGCTCAACTCGCCAGGCTTCGGCCTCGCGCTGACGCTGCCGGTCTGGACGTGCCTGCCGATCGGCCTCGCCATCTTCGCGGTGCAGCGTGTGGTGAGCGGGCTGTGGGGCGCGCGGCACCGCTACGGCCCCGCCGAGTGGGTGTGGCGGCGAATGACGTACGGCGGCGCGTTCGCGCGCGTCAGAGCTTGACGCCCTGCAGGTACTTGAGGCTCTCGGGGATGTGGCCCAGCGGGTCCGGGCTCTCGTCCTCGACGTAGAACAACGAAACGCCGGCCTTCACTGCCGCGGCAAGCGCCGCCTTCATGTCGACCTGACCGGTGCCCACCGGCACATCGCTCGACGCCGGCGCGATCGCGGTGCCCGCCTTCACGACGAAGCCCTTCACGAGGTCCTTGAGGTGGAGCGACTTCACGCGCGGCGCGTATTTCGTGATGAGCGCGGCCGGGTCCGCGCCGCCGAGGTACGCGTGCAGCACGTCGATCTGGAAGGAGACGCGCGCGGGGTCCGTCGCGCCTGCCAGCGTGTCGAAGAGAGTGCCCTCGGTCGATGGCACGAACTCGTACCCATGGCAGTGATAGGCAAACTTCAGGCCCGCGTCCTCCGCGGCCTTGCCGACGCGGTTGAAGACTTCAGCGGCCTGTAACGCATTTTCGCGCGTAAACATATCGCCCTTGTGATCGATCCAGGGACAGACGACCCACGTCGCGCCGAAGCCTTTCGTCTGGTCGAAGGCGCTCGCCGGCGCGTCGCGCAGCTCGCCAAACCCCGCGTGCGCGGACTGGCATCGGAGACCCGCCTGGTCGAGCGCGGCGCGAAACTCCGCGAGCGTGTGCTTGTACAGGCCGGCCGCCTCCACCTCCCGGAAGCCCATCGCACGAACCTTCGCCAGCGTGCCGGGCAGATCCTTTGGCAATTGCGCCCGGAGGCTCCAGAGCTGGAGGCCGATGGGGCCGCCAAGGGGCGAGGTGATCTCCTGGCCGAGGTGGGCAGCCTGAAGCGGCTTCAATGCCAGGGCGCCAAGGCCGGTGGCTAGTGTGGACAGGACGGCTCGTCGGGTTGGCATGGGGACTCCTCGCTCGATTTGGGCGTATAAGGGGGACTGTCCCCCTCACGAGGGGTACGGGGGGCCGTCCCCCTGACACTCTACTTCACACACCGTTACGTTCTCCCGGGAGGGAGTGGCGATAGTCTGTACAGAGTCCCTGGCAACCGTATTGCGGCGGAATACCATCGATGCCCCCAGACGCTAACGCCCCGGCGCTAACCCGTAGTCGAGTGGCCGATCCGCCCGAAGACCGTGCGGCAGTTCGCCACACTCGACGCCGCTGGCCGTTTGTCCTGCTCGTGCTCGCGGCCGTCGTCGTGAGCGCGGTGATTTACCAACGCACCCGCACGTCGCAAACGGCGGCAAGCGCGTCCGGCCGGCGGCCACAGAACCAGAACGTGCCGGTCGGCGTGGCTGCCGCGTCGCGGCAGGACGTCCCCGTCCGCATCAGCGCGCTGGGATCGGTCACCCCGCTCAACACGGTGACCGTCCGCCCGCGCGTGGACGGCCAGTTGATGCAGGTGGGCTTCCAGGAAGGCCAGTTCGTTCGCAAGGGCGATCTGCTCGCCGTGATCGATCCGCGGCCCTTCCAGGTGCAGCTCGAACAGGCCGAGGGGCAGCTTGCGCGCGACGAGTCGATGCTCGCCAACGCGAAGACACAGCTGGCGCGCTATCAACTGCTGCTCTCGGAGGACTCGATCGCGCGCTCGAATGTCGACGATCAGGCCGCAGCGGTTGCACAGCTCGAAGGCTCGCTGAAGGTCGATCGCGCGACCGTCGACAGCGCGAAGCTGAATCTCATCTACACGCGCGTCACGGCGCCCATCAACGGGCGCGTCGGCCTCCGCCTGGTGGACGTCGGCAACATCGTCTCGGCGTCGAGCCAGACCGGGCTCGTCGTGATCACCGAAGTGGAGCCGATTGCCGTGCTCTTCACCGTGCCTGAAGACACCCTCCGGCTGGTGCTGCCGAAGATCCGCGACAAGGTGGATCTGCCGGTCGACGTGTTCGATCGAACCGGGCTGACGCACCTGGCCGCGGGCAAGGTGCTGACCCTCGACAACCAGATCGACGCCTCTACCGGCACCGTGCGCATCAAGGCGATCTTCGACAACAAGGACCACCTCCTGTTTCCGGCGCAGTTCGTGAATATCCAGATGCTGGCGGACACCAAGCGCAACCAGGTCGTGGTTCCCGCCGTGGCGGTGCAGCACGGGCCGCAGAGCACGTTCGTCTACACGATCAGGGACGGTAAAGCGGCAGTCCGGCCCGTGACGGTAGGACTCGTGGATGGTGACCGCGCCGTCATCCTCAGCGGGCTCGATTCCGGCGAGCAGGTGGTCACCGACAGCACGGATCGGCTGCGCGACGGCAGCCCGATCGAGATTCGCACGCCAGGCGCCGCGGGCGGCGACGCCGGCCAACGAGGCCAGGGCCGCGGGCGGGAGCAGGGCCAGGGCCGCGGAACCCACCGGCCCCCGACGCAATGAGCCTGTCCCGTCCGTTCATCCTCCGGCCGGTCGCCACCTCGCTCTTCATGGCGGCCATCCTGCTGGCGGGCGCCGTCGCGTACCAGCAGCTGCCCGTGTCGGCGCTGCCGGAAGTGGACTACCCCACCATCCAGGTCGCGACGTTCTATCCGGGGGCCGGACCGGACGTGATGGCCAGCTCCGTCACGGCGCCGCTCGAGCGGCAATTCGGCCAGATGCCGGGCCTCAAGCAGATGACCTCGACGAGCTCCTTCGGGAGCTCGGTCATCACGCTGCAGTTCGATCTCGCCCTCAACATCGACGTCGCCGAGCAGGAAGTACAGGCCGCGGTGAACGCGAGCGGCACGTTCCTCCCGCGCGATCTGCCGAACCCGCCGGTGTACAGCAAGGTGAACCCTGCGGACGCGCCCGTGCTCACGCTCGCGCTCACCTCCGAGACGCTGCCGCTCTCGCAGGTCCAGTCGCTGGCCGACACACGGCTGGCGCCGAAGATCTCGCAGCTGCCGGGCGTCGGGCTGGTGTCGATCAGCGGGGGCCAGAAGCCGGCCGTGCGCGTGCAGGCGAACCCGACGGCGCTCGCCGCGTACGGGATCGGCCTGTCGCAGCTCCAGCAGACCATCGCCAACGCCAACGCGAACCAGGCGAAAGGCACGTTCGACGGGCCGCGCCAGGCCTACACCATCGGCGCCAACGATCAGCTCACGTCGGGCGACGCCTACAAGCCGCTCATCATCGCGTACAAGGACGGCGGACCTGTCCGCATCTCCGACGTCGCCGACGTCGTCGATGGCGTGGAAGACGCGCACCAGGCGGCGTGGATGGACCAGACGCCGGCGGTGATCGTGAACGTCCAGCGGCAGCCGGGCGCCAACACCATCGCGGTCGTCGATCGCATCACGTCGCTGCTGCCGCAGCTCACGGCCACGCTGCCGCCCGCGGTGAAGGTCCGGACGCTGACCGACCGGACGACGACCATCCGCGCGTCGATCGACGACGTGCAGTTCGAGCTGCTGCTGACCATCGCGCTGGTCGTGATGGTCATCTTCCTCTTCCTGCGCACGCTGACGACCACGCTGATTCCCGCCGTCGCGGTGCCGCTGTCGCTCGTCGGCACGTTCGGCGTGATGTACATGCTCGGGTTCAGCCTGAACAACCTGACGCTGATGGCGCTCACCATCTCGACCGGCTTCGTTGTCGACGACGCGATCGTGATGATCGAGAACATCGCGCGCTACGTGGAAGAAGGCGAAAAGCCTCTGCAGGCGGCGCTCAAGGGCGCCGCGCAGATCGGCTTCACGATCGTGTCGCTGACCGTCTCGCTCATCGCCGTGCTGATTCCGCTGCTCTTCATGGGCGACATCGTCGGCCGGCTGTTCAGGGAGTTCGCGATCACTCTCAGCGTGACGATCCTCGTGTCGGCCGTCGTGTCGCTGACGCTGACGCCGATGATGTGCGCGCGGATCCTGCGGCACACGCCGAAGGAGCAGGAGGGCCGGCTGGCGCGGGCGCTGGAGTCCGGGTTCGACCGCTTCATCGCGCTCTACGGCCGGACGCTGACGTGGGTGCTCGCGCGACAGCGCGCGACGCTGCTGGTGTTCGTGGCCACGCTCGTCGCGACGGTGTACCTCTTCTACGTGGTGCCGAAGGGCTTCTTCCCGGTGCAGGACACAGGCGTGATTCTCGGCGTCACCGAGGCGCCGCAGACCGTGTCGTTCCAGGGCCTGGCCGAACAGCAGCAGGCGCTGGTCCGGATCCTGCTCCAGGATCCGGCCGTCGAGAGCATCTCGTCGTTCATCGGCGTCGACGGCACGAACGTCACGCCGAACAGCGGGCGCGTGCAGATCAACCTGAAGCCGCTCGCCGAGCGCCGCACCGACGTCAGCACGATCATCCGGCGGCTGCAGCGGAAGGTCGCCGACCTCTCCGGCATCGCGCTCTATATGCAGGCGGTACAGGACCTCTCGGTCGAGGATCGCGTCAGCCGCACGCAGTATCAGTACAGCCTCGAACATCCCGATCCGGAGCAGCTCGATCAGTGGTCGACGCGGCTGCTCGCGGAGCTGCGGCACGCGCCGGCGCTGCAGGACGTCGCCACCGACCAGCAGAACGGCGGGCTGCGGGCGCACCTGGCGATCGATCGCGACACGGCCTCACGCTTCGGCATCACCGCGCAGAACGTGGACGACACGCTCTACAGCGCCTTCGGCCAGCGGCAGGTCTCGACGATCTTCACGCAGTTGAACCAGTACCACGTCATCCTCGAACTGCAGCCGCGCTATCGGGTCGGGCCGGACGCGCTCGCCGACCTCTACATCACCACCTCCGACAACCGCCAGGTGCCGCTGTTGGCCTTGACGAAGGTCTCGACCACCAACGCGCCGCTGACGATCAACCACCAGGCGCAGTTCCCGTCGGTGACGCTGTCCTTCAACCTCTCGCCCGGCGTCTCGCTGGGCGAAGCTGTGCGCACGGTCGAGGACGCGTCGACGCGCATCGGGCTGCCTCCGAGTTTCCGTGCAGGATTCCAGGGGACGGCGCAGGCGTTCCAGGCGTCGCTGGCAAATGAGGGCTGGCTGATCCTCGCGGCGATCGTCACCGTCTACATCGTGCTGGGCGTCCTCTACGAGAGCTTCATCCACCCGCTCACGATTCTCTCGACGCTGCCGTCGGCCGGCATCGGCGCGATCCTCGCGCTCGTGGCGACCGGGCACGACCTGGGCATCGTCGCGCTCATCGGCATCGTGCTCCTCATCGGCATCGTGAAGAAGAACGCCATCATGATGATCGACTTCGCGCTCGAAGCGCAGCGCGAGCAGGGCAAGCCGCCCGAGGAGGCGATCTATCAGGCCTCGCTGCTTCGCTTCCGTCCCATCATGATGACGACGATGGCGGCGCTGCTCGGCGGCCTGCCGCTCGCGCTCGCCTCGGGCATGGGCGCCGAGCTGCGGCGTCCGCTGGGCATCTCGATCGTCGGCGGCCTGATCCTCAGCCAGCTCCTCACCCTTTACACGACGCCGGTGATCTACCTGGCATTCGACCGCCTCGCCGCGCGCTGGGGATTCCGTGAGCAGGCCGCGGCATCGGGCGCCAGGCCGGCAGAAGGGCACGCGTGAACATCTCCGAGCCCTTCATCCGGCGTCCCGTCGCGACGACGCTGCTCACGGCGGCGCTGGCGATTGCCGGAGGCCTGGCCTTTTCGCAGCTCCGCGTCGCGCCGCTGCCGCAGGTGGCGTTCCCGACCATCCAGGTGAACGCCAACCTGCCTGGCGCGAGCCCCGAGACGATGGCTTCGGCCGTCGCGACGCCGCTCGAGCGCCAGTTCGGGCGGATCGCCGGCGTTACCGAGATGACCTCGTCGAGCGGCCTCGGATCGACGAACGTGACGCTGCAATTCGAGCTCTCGCGCGACGTCGACGCCGCCGCTCGTGACGTCCAGGCCGCCATCAACGCCGCGCGCGGGCAGCTTCCGGCGAACCTGCCAAGCAATCCGAATTACCGGAAGGTCAACCCGGCTGACTCGCCCGCTCTCATCATCGCGCTCACGTCCGACACGATACCGCGCAGCCAGATCTACGACATCACGTCGACCGTGCTCGCGCAGAACCTGGCGCAGGTGCGCGGCGTGGGCCAGGTCAACGTGGGCGGCGGCGCGCTGCCGGCGGTTCGNGTCGAGCTGAACCCGACGGTGCTGAACAAGTACGGCATATCGCTCGAGCAGGTGCGCACCGTGCTCTCGCAGGCGAACGCGAACCGGCCGAAGGGACAGCTCGCCGACGAGCGCACGAGCTGGGAGGTCTACACGGACGACCAGTTGTTCCAGGCCGTCAACTACATGCCGCTCATCGTCGCGGCGCGCAACGGCGCGATCGTGCGGCTTGCGGACCTCGGCGAGGTGTCCGACTCGGTCGAGAACGTCCGCGTCGGCGGTCTGGCCAACGGCAAGCCCGGCGTGCTCGTGTTCGTGATGACGGAGCCGAACGCCAACGTGATCGAGACCGTGGACCGTGTCCGTGCGGAGCTGCCGCGTTTCAAGGCGCTCCTGCCGGCAGGCGTGGACATGAAGGTCGCGGTCGATCGCACGACCACCATCCGCGCCTCGGTGCACGACGTCGAGCGCACGCTCGCCATCGCGATCGTGCTCGTCATCCTCGTCGTCTTTGCGTTTCTCCGCAGCGGCTGGACGACGTTCATCCCTGGCGTCGCGGTGCCCTTGTCGCTGCTCGGCACGTTTGGCGTGATGTGGTTCCTCGGCTACAGCCTCGACAACCTGTCGCTGATGGCGCTCACCATCTCCACCGGCTTCGTCGTGGACGATGCGATCGTGGTGCTGGAGAACATCATGCGCCACCTCGACGACGGAATGGGGCCGCTCGAGGCGACGCTGCAGGGCTCACGCGAGATCAGCTTCACGGTGCTCTCGATGAGCCTCTCGCTGATCGCCGTCTTCATCCCCCTGCTCTTCATGGGCGGCATCGTCGGCCGGCTGTTCCGCGAGTTCGCCGTGTCGCTGTCGGTCGCCGTCGCCATTTCGCTGGTCGTTTCGCTTACGACGACGCCGATGCTCTGCGCCCGGCTGCTGCACAGCGAGAAGGGCCGGCGTCACGGCCGGGCCTACTCCTGGACGGAGCATGCCTTCGAGGGCCTCCTCAGGGGTTATGACCGGAGCCTGGGCTGGGCACTCCGACACTGGATTGTCACGCTGGCGATCCTGCTCGTGACGATCGGGCTCAACTGGTACCTCTTCACGATCGTCCCGAAGGGCTTCTTCCCGCAGCAGGACAACGGCATGATGTTCGCCGGCATCCAGGCCTCGCAGAGCACGTCGTTCCAGGCGATGCGGCAGATCCTGGCAGACGATGCCGCCATCATCGGCGCCGATCCGGGCATCGAATCGGTCGTCGCGTTCACCGGCGGCGGCGGATCGACCAACTCGGCCCGCATGTTCATCGCGCTGAAACCGCTGGCCGAGCGGAAGGTCACGGCGGAGCAGGTCATCGCTCGGCTCCGGCCGAAGTTCGCGCACGATCCGCGCGCCGGCGTCTTCATGCAGGCGGCGCAGGATATCCGTGTCGGCGGACGTGGTTCGAACGCGCAGTACCAGTACACCCTGCAGGGCGAGAACATCGACGATCTGAATCACTGGGGACCGCTGCTCACCGCACGGCTCCAGAAAGAGCGCGTCATCGCCGACGTCAACGCCGATCAGCAGACGGCAGGCCTGCAGGCCAGCGTGGTCATCGATCGCGACACCGCGTCAAGGCTCGGCATCACGGCCGGCGCCGTCGACCAGGCGCTCTACGACGCGTTCGGCCAGCGGCAGGTCTCGACGATGTACGCCGGCATGAATCAGTACCGCGTCGTCATGGAAGTGGCGCCGCAATACTGGCAGCATCCGGACACACTGGACGCGATCTACGTCGCCAGCGGTTCGGGTCAGCTCGTGCCGCTCTCTTCCGTCGCCAGGTTTTCGCGCACCATTGCGCCGCTGGCAGTCAACCATCAGGGGCAGTTTCCCGCGATCACGCTGTCGTTCAACCTGCTGCCCGGCGTGTCGCTCGGCGATGCCGTGATCGCCATCGAACGAGCCGCGCGCGACATCGGCATGCCGACGACGATTCACGGCGGTTTCCAGGGGACGGCGCAAGTCTTCCAGGAGTCGCTGGCCAATCAGCCCTGGCTGATCCTGGCGGCACTGGTGGCCGTCTACATCGTGCTCGGCATCCTGTACGAAAGCCTCGTACACCCATTGACGATCCTGTCGACACTCCCGTCCGCGGGGGTCGGCGCCACGCTGGCGCTGCTGATCACCGGCACCGACTTCACGATCATCGCCCTCATCGGCCTAGTGCTTCTCATCGGCATCGTCAAGAAGAACGCGATCATGATGATCGACTTCGCGCTCGTCGCCGAGCGGTCGCGGCAGCTGCCGCCGGAGGAAGCGATCAGGACCGCCGCGCTGCTCCGGTTCCGCCCCATTCTCATGACGACGATGGCGGCGCTGCTGGGGGCGCTGCCGATGGCGCTCGGCACTGGCACGGGATCGGAGTTGCGGCGGCCGCTGGGCATCTCGATCGTCGGCGGCCTCATCGTCAGCCAGGTGCTGACGCTCTACACCACGCCGGTGGTGTACTTGTTCATGGATCGGCTGCGGCTGCGGTTCGCGCGCCGGCATGGGCGCCGGACCGAGGACGATGGCCTGAAGCCGGCAGGAGCAGAAGCGTGAGACGCGCCCTTGGTTCGATCGTCACGGTCCTGGCGCTTTCCGGCTGCGCCCCGGTCGGGCCGAAGTACGAGCCGCCGAAGACGGCCACGCCGGCGGCTTACAAAGAGCAACCTCCTGGCGCAGAGCTGATGCAGCCCGCGCAGCCGAGCGACGGGGCTCGGCGTCCCGCCTGGTGGGAAGCCTTCGGCGACGCGCGGCTGAACGAACTGGAAGCGAAGCTGCAAGCCAGCAATCCGACGATCGCGCAGGCGGAAGCGCGGTACCGGCAGGCGCGCGCGCTGGTGCGCCAGAACCACGCGCAGCTCTATCCGACCGTCGGCGTCGGCGGCTCGATCGACACCGGCCGCGCCTCGTCCAGGCAGGGCGGCAGCATCGGAGGCGTGTCGCCGTCCACGACCACGCAGTACAGCGTAACGGGCGACGCGGCGTGGGAACTGGACTTCTGGGGTCGGATTCGCCAGACCGTCAATGCGAGCGTTGCGAACGCACAGGCCAGCGCCGGCGATCGCGAAGGCACGCGCCTCAGCCTGGCCGCCGAACTGGCGCTGGACTACTACCTGCTCCGTTCGCTCGACGCCGAACAGGCGCTGCTGCGCCAGACGATCGAGGCCTACCAGAAGTCGTTCACGCTCACCCAGAACCAGTACAACGCGGGCATCGTCGCGCGGGCCGACGTGGCGCAGGCGGAGACGCTGCTGGAATCGGCGCGCGCGCAGGAAGTGGACACGCGCCTGCAGCGGGCGCAGGCCGAGCACGCGATTGCGATTCTCACGGGTGACCTGCCCTCGTCGCTCACGATCGACGCGGCGCCGCTGGCGGGCGATCCGCCGCCGGTGCCGACGGAGCTGCCGTCACGGCTGCTGGAGCG
>Ga0065712_10067852_pt1 | contig 25461 bp, 25 predicted proteins | sample MisRhiReplicate1_FD_59099 | JGI IMG/M metagenome (GOLD analysis project Ga0065712, IMG submission 59099) | Miscanthus rhizosphere microbial communities from Kellogg Biological Station, MSU, sample Rhizosphere Soil Replicate 1: eDNA_1 v3... | ecosystem: Host-associated > Plants > Roots >...
GTCGCGCTCAGGACCTCTTTGCCGAAGCCATGAAGCTGGGTCCAAACGATGTGGGCGTGTTCGCCATTACTGGTGGGTCACAAGTGACTGTCGCCGATCGCCTGCCGCCCGCTGAGCGGAAGGCCGCGTGGGAGCTGGGCTACACGGCGTACCAGCGCTTGTGGAAGATGCAGGAACAAATGATCGAGAAGCTTCCGCTGCACCATAAAGGAGAAGTGCTCTCGGGCCTCGCGCAGACAGCCGATCGAACCGGACGTCGCGAAGAGGCGGATGCCAGTGTCGATCGGATCTTGACGTTGATGCCCAATACGCCGTACGCAAGTCGGGCACGGCAGTGGAAGGACGATCCCAGTGGGCGGGCGACGAGCAAGCTGGCGTGCCAGACCTGTCACGCGCCCGGAATGCTGGTCTCACGGATCGCCGAAGTCTCGAAACAGTAAGCCCGTTCGGTCGAGGAGCCGTATTCGTTAATACGGCCAAGGCCCCTCGTCTACCCGGAGGTTATGACTCGAGAACCTGTCATCTTCATGCAGTTCGAGGCAATGCCCAGTGAGGCTATTGCCGAGCGCGACAATGTGTCCGGCGCGCACGTCGACTGCTGGATTCAAGCGCGCGATCCTGAGCAGGCCGAGGCCCGCGGACGGCACTGGATTGCCAAAGAAGGTTGGGTCGTCGTGGGCGTCAAGCAGTGGCGCCCGGTGGACGTGGACGCCGAGACGACCGGTCCGGACGCCGAGTACATTCTCGAGGCGATGCGAGCCGACGGCTCCATCGTCTTCCACCGCTGGACACCAGCCAACGAGGCCCGCGCCGACTAAGATCGCCGGGAGTGGATCCGGCGTCGCACGTTCTTCGCGATCACGTTGCTCTCGTCACCGGTGCGAATCACGGTATCGGTGCGGCGACCGCGCGGGCGCTGGCGCGTCGCGGTGCGCGCGTCCTTGTCTCGTATCTGAGACTCACGCCTGAGATTCATCCGGGTCTCCCGGATGAATACAGCCGCCATCGCTCAGCTGATGCAGATCAGGTGCTCTCGGCCATCCGTGACGAGGGCGGCCGTGCGATTGCAATCGAGGCCGATCTCGCCGTTAGCGCGACACCCGCTCGGCTGTTCGACGTCGCAGAGTCAGAGCTTGGTCCTGTCGACATTCTGATCAACAACGCGAGCGGGTGGCTCGCCGACACGTTCGTACCGAGCGAGCCCGATCGGTTCAACAGGAACACAGCACGGGTGTCGGCGCTCACGTTCGATCGTCAGTTCGCGGTCGATGCGCGAGCGCCGGCGGCGCTGATTGCCGAGTTCGCGCGACGCCACGCCGCACGTCAGGCAACCTGGGGCCGGATCATCGGTCTCACGTCGGGTGGGCCGAATGGGTTTCCGAGCGAGGTCTCGTACGGAGCCGCAAAGGCTGCGCTCGAGAACTACACGATGTCGGCCGCATACGAACTGGCCAGCCTCGGGATTACCGCGAATATCGTTCATCCGCCAGTGACTGACACCGGCTGGATCACCGAGGACGTGCGTCGCTACGTCGACGGCCGTGCTGATCTGATTCACATCGCGCAGCCGCGCGAGGTCGCTGATATCATCGCGTTCCTCGTGTCTGACGAGGCACAGTTGATCACCGGAAACGTCATTCATCTGCGGTGACTATGGCGCGAATGCGAACGCGGGCGACCTTGTGCGCGGTGTTCCTGCTGCTGGCGCTCACCGACGCCGCTGTCGCGGAGGTCGTTCGCATCGACGTGCAGCGTCGCGACGACTGGGGCACGCACGAGCGAATCATCGGGCGCGTGCACTTCGCCATTGACCCGACGGCACCCGCGAACCGTGGCATCGCCGACATCGCTCACGCGCCGAAGAATCGCGACGGCAAGGTCGAGTTCTCATCCGATCTGTTGTTCTTCAGACCCAAGGATGCTCGTCGCGCTCGCGGTACGGTGTTCCTCGAGGTCGTCAACCGCGGACGCGATCAGTCGCTCGCCATTTTGAGCGGCGCGCAGCAGCGCAGTCTCTCTCCGGAGTCGTGGAATCTCGGTGATGGCTTCCTGCTCGAGCAGGGATTCGCGGTCGCATTTCTGGGCTGGCAATTCGACGTGCGTCCGCTGCAAGGTCTGACATTCAGTGCGCCGATCGCGGCCGTTGACGGGCTGGTGCGCGATGCCGACATCGAACTGGCCCGTCCCGGCGGATTCGAGATCCGGCTCACGTATTGCGTCGCTGAATCACAACGGACCAGTGCCAGGCTCACATTTCGCGCGCGCATGGACGAAGCACCGCAGCCGATTCCGGCCGACGAATGGCAGTTGGCGGCTGATGGCTGCTCGATACGCCTGACGTCAGGACGCGGCACCGGCGTGTACGAAGCGGTGTACCGCGCGAGTGGATCGCCGGTCGCTGGTCTCGGTCTCGCTGCGATTCGCGATTTCGCGTCGTACCTGAAGTTCGGTAGCGAAGGCGCCGCGGCCGTGCGCGCGCCACTTCGCGATACGCCAGCCGCGCTGCAACGAGTGATCGGCTACGGCTATTCGCAAAGTGGCCGCTTCCTGCGCGAGTTCGTCCGCGACGGGTTCAATGCGGATGAGCGTGGGCGTCAGGCGTTCGACGGCCTGATGATCTCGTCGGCGGGTGCAGGCGGTGGCAGCTTCAATCATCGCTTTGCGATGCCCGGTCAAGCCGGCAACTCGGTGCTGTCCATCTTGCGCCCGGTTGATCTGCCGCCGTTCAGAGACCAGGGGTTACTCGCCAACGCGCGCGGCGCTCGCGTCACGCCGAAGATCTTCTACACGTTCTCATCAACGGAATACTGGGCGCGAGCAGGCTCGCTCACGCACACCACCGATGACGGCCGTGCCGACGCGCCGCTCGACGCAACCTCGCGTCTCTACTTCCTCGCCGGCACTCCGCACTCGATGGGCGGACTCCCGCTCTCGAGGGGCAGGGATCAATATCGGCAATTCGTCAACTTCGCTGAGCAGCGCTGGGTGACGCGCGCGCTGCTCCTCGAGCTCGATGCGTGGACACGCGGCGATCGCGAACCGCCGGCCTCGCAGTATCCGACTATCGCAAAGGGCGAGCTCGTGCCTCTCGAGGACGTGCACTTTCCGAAGGTGCCGTCGTTCCCTTTTACGACCTACATGCCCCGGGTCTGGCACATGGACTACGGGCGCGAGTACAGCTCGACACGTGTGATCACCATCGAGCCGCCACAGACAGGCGAGGCATATCGGGTGCTCGTCCCACAGGTGAATGGCGACGGCAACGACGTGGCGGGAATCCGATTGCCTGAAACGGCCGTGCCGCTCGGCACGTTCACAGGATGGAATGTCACCATCCCTCAATTGAGCGAGCTGCGATATCTGGCCGGACTCATTGGAGGATTCGAGCCGTTCGCGCTGACGAAAGAGCAGCGGCTCGCCAACGGCGACAGTCGGCTCTCGATCGCAGAACGCTATAGCGGACGGCAGGACTATCTCGACAAGGTGAAGCGCGTCGCCAACGACCTTGTCCGCCAACGCTTCCTCCGCGCCGAAGACGTTCCCGCGGTCCTGCAATCCGCCGAGCGGATGTGGAACGCGATCGCCAGCCCGTAGACCTTTTTGAAGGAGAATGTGGCAGCCTGCTATGAACACATCGACCGATTCCCGCGCCGTCTTCCGCCGTCTGCACGAGAGCGGCTGTTTTGTCATGCCCAACCCCTGGGACGTGGGTAGCGCCCGCGTGCTCGAACAACTCGGATTTCCGGCGCTCGCGACGACGAGCTCAGGGCTGGCGTGGTCGCTTGGCAAACGTGACAACAGCGTGTCGAGGAACGAGACCATCGCCCACCTGCGCTCGATCGCTGAAGCGGTTGACGTGCCGGTCAACGCCGACTTCGAGGACGGCTTTGCGACGATGCCGACCGACGTGGCGCGCAACGTCAAGATCGCAACGACGACCGGCGTGGCGGGCCTGTCGATCGAAGACTCGAGCGGTGACGAGGCGGAACCGTTGTTCGATTTCACGCTCGCCGTTGAGCGCATTGCCGCCGCTCGCCGCTCCATCGACGAGAGTGGAACCGGCATCCTGCTTACCGCTCGTTCCGAAGGCTTTATCGTCGGCCGTCCTGATCTCGCCGAGACGATCCGCCGGCTGTCTGCGTATGCCGAAGCCGGTGCGGACTGTCTCTATGCGCCAGGACTCTCGTCGACGCAGGATGTGTCCGCGGTGGTGAAGGCAGTCGCTCCGAAGCCGGTGAACGTGCTCGTCGGCAGCGACTTCACGACGGTGGCCGAGCTCGCCGAGCTCGGGGTCCGGCGCATCAGTGTCGGTGGCGCGCTCGCTCGCGCCGCGTGGGGCAGCTTCCTCTATGCCGCGAGTGAAATCGCCGAGCACGGAACGTTCGCCCGGCTCGCTGCCGGTGTGCCGTTCCCTGTGCTGAACCGGCGGTTTACCTCTCGCGGGTAACTGTTTTGTCGTGTCCGGCTTCAGCCGGACTTCGCGAGGTCCGCCTGAAGGCGGACACGACATTCATCGATAGATGCTCACGGTCAGGCGCACTCGTTCGCCTGGCGCAACGTCAGCGCGCTTGTGAACGACGAACGAGATCTGGGTGCCGCGTCGCAGCAGCCGTGGCGTTTTCAAGATGTACGGCGTCGGCCATGCGATCGCCGGGTTCTTCGTTAATAGCAGTATCTCCGTTCCACCGTCAGCCGTTCGGGCCGAGACTTCGATCGACGCGATGTCGGCCGCAAGGTCGGGCTGAAGCGCCCACACTCGCGTGTCGCGCGATAGCCGGATAGAGGCGCGACGCTTGTCGGGTGCGACGGTTTTTGTGTCGAGGGTGAGGTCCGACGACAGTGCGGTCGCCTTTCCCTGATTGAAGAACAAGCCAAGCGTCCCTTGATCGACGACGTGCCGATCCGTGCTCCGGTAATACACGTCAGCAACGATGCGTGATCGCGCAGGCAGACGTGCCGAGACTCCATCGGGCAGCTTCACGAAGCCGTACCACGGCGTCCAACTACCAAGCCACTGGCCTGTACCTTCGATGGAGAAGGTCGCCGCCCGCACGACTCGTCGATCACCGGGCTGATACTCGAGCGCGCGAAGCAGCCGGTCCGAAGCGAGTCCTGGATCGATCACCACGCGCTGCGTGAAATCGCCTCGTCCGGGTTCCACTCGCGTTGGCGACAGCTGGCGAGAGAGGTCAGGTTCACCGAGCTGCCAATGCCCGACGTGTGCCGTCGCGCGGACGTCGGCTGGTGCCGCATCGGGCCGGGCGACGTTCAGGAACACGGTGCCGGCGTTCCGTGGGCCCAGGCCTTCTACCCACGACACCATGAATTGGGTCTCTCGTACCGTCAGGTTGTTGTCGTTGACGAACTCCCCATAGCCGGCGACCGCGGACCACGGCGGCATGTGACGACGAAGGATTTGCGTGCGGATGTCGCGGCCGCGCACCCATGTCTGCTCGTACGTCGAGAGCGGGAAGGAGAGCGACTGATCGCTGTGACACATCACGCAGTGAGTGCTCAGGATGCGCACGATCTCGCGGTCGAAGAGCACTGTCGTCGTGATCGAGCCGTGCGAGCGCGCCACGCTCGGCCAGCCAGTCCACAAGGCCATCACGTACAGCACGACCGTGAGACACGAGATCCGCTTCACGGCGCCGCCACCGTAAACGTCGTGGTGAACGTATGGACGATGTCGTTGCGGCGGAACTGAGTCCAGGCGCGATAACGTCCGGGCTTGGGCATCAGGCCGTCGAACGTCACATCCGGTCCGCCGCGCAGTTTTTCGAGATCGCTTCCGGGCGGAATGATGAACTGCGGCACGCCGTCATCGTCTTCGCCAGCGAGGATGTCGAGCGAGTGCGAGTGCACGTAGTCGAGCATGTCCTCGCTCATGATGAGCGTGTGACCGAAGGCACCCAGATACGTCTGGAGATCAGTGATCGGTCGTCCTGTCTTCGTGTCGGTCAGGTGAAAGATCAGGTGACCGTAGAGGCCGGCCACGAACGTCGGCGGATCGAACGAGACGCTCGCGGTCAGATCGTCGACGACCTTCACCGGATTCGTATCGGCGACGAGATGGGCGCTGTCGCCGGCGAGATCACCCGCATAACCCGCCGTCACCAGCGGACGCGAAATCAGCTGTGATGCGCCTCCGGTTGGAAGGAAGTCCGAGAGCACGGTGTAATAGCCGGCCTTCGGCACAGTCACGTCGATCGTCCATGTGAGGTCCGGCTGCCGCTCCGGGTGAATGTGCTGGAAGTGCTCCATGTCCTGACTGATGACGAACAGGTGATACGGCCGTTCGTGCACGATCTCGAGCGATGGGACAGGCATGCCGGTGCCGGGGTGCCGGATCGCGAAGTTCCAGGTGCTGGCTTCGCCCGCTCTGACCAGCGGCGGGCCGTAGGGCCGGTCCTTTCGGACTGGCCTCGTCCGAAACTCGAGAAAGTAGTCGCGGACGTCGAACGGCGTCGCGCGTACGAGTGCCATCCCGCACCGCGGACATGTACCGGCGATGTCCAGTGTGTAGTCGGGATGCATCGGGCAGACGAACGCCGTGGTGTCGAGGGCATCCTGCGTCTGTCGCGCGCTCACGAGGAGACCCATGAGAAGAAGGAGCGCCGCTCCGCTAGCGATGAGGGCTCGTGGCATTGCCTTCGTAGGTGCCGGTGCCGGGCCCCGGCAACTCGTCGCGTCTCGGACCCGTGTATCGCGCGACGTGTAGACCGGTGTCGTTGTCCACCCAGTAGATCAGGCCGTCCTTGAAGACCGGGTAAGTCCGCGCGACGCCTTGCGGGATCGTCAGTGCGTACCCGACTTCGCGCGGGGTGTACGGATTCGAGATGTCGATTGCTCGCAAGCCGTGGCCGTACCACGTCGTGAAGACGAGGTTCTTGAAGACCGTGGGATTGTGATTCTGCTGCGGCACGCGGCGCCGCTGCGCGCCGTTCGGTTCCGTCGTCGCTTGATCGAGACATTCCTCGACCAGGTTGTCGGGAATGGCGAACGCGCCAATCATGATCGGCGTCATCTCCGATTCGACCGACACCATTCGCGCGTGGTTGAGCGGGCATCCGCCGTTTTCATCGCTCAGCCACACGTACGCGGGACGTCCTTTTGTGTTGCCGCGCACACGCGCCGGGCGATTGGGTACGAACACCGCGCTGTGCGTGCCGGTCGGGAGCGCGTTCACGGGCGGATAGACGTCAAAGCGGGAGCGAGTGAGCAGCACGAGATACCGGCTCGCCTTGATCTCAGGCGATGCGTTCGACGTCAGAAATGCTTTCAAGCCTGGATCGTTGTTGACGACCATGTGCAGGCAGTCGTTGGCCAGCGCCGGCAGCTTCGCGGCATCGATGACGCCGCCGCTCGATACGATGGTCGAGCGCTGATTGCATCCAGCAGTGCCAGCAGCTAGCTGCGCGTCCGTGGCGCGGGCAATGCCCTCAGAGTCGAGCACGTAGAATCCCGCCGTCGTCCCCGCGACGTAGACGCGTTCGCCATCGTCGGTGACTGAGACCGAATGCAGGCGATTCTGCTCGCGATTCTGGAAATTACCGGCCTGACCGAGACGGTTCTTCGAGTCGCTGAAGTCGAGGAATCGGCCATCTGAGAAGAGCCCCGTGGCATCAGGGCGCTCGTCGATGGGCGGACCTCCGACGTCCTGCAGCGTGAAGCCCGCGAGCATCTTCGCTTTGGGCAAGACGGCGCCGGTACGTTCATCGGTAACAGCAAGGGCGATGAGATCGGGAACAGTCAGGCCTGGGTGCTCGGGATCGGGGAGTCCGCCGGTCCAGTTCGTCATATAGACGAGCACGCGATTCGCGTTGGCCGGGTCGTGCCAGAGGAAGAACTCATGCGACTGCGAGTGGAAGTCGGTGACCTCGCTCGTGAACGTCGGCAGGCAGGTGTTCGCGTCGATCTGATACGACTGCATGCGACCGAGTGTGTTCGTGCCCGCGTTTCGTACGAGGACATAGCGGTCTTCACCGCTGGAGGTCTTGTAGACGAGCGATCGCAGCTCGCGGTCATCGAAGCCCTGATTGCCTTCGGACATGGCGGGGATCTCGCCGACCTGTACCGGCGGCTGCTTCTCCGGGTTCGGTTGGATCTTGAAGATGTTGATCGCGTGTCGCACGCCGGCGCCGTTGGCGTGTCCAACGAACAGACAATTGCCGGCGATGCCCAGGCCGCGTCCGTCGCCTGCGCCATCGAGGTCGCCGCCTTTCCACGCGCCGGTTGCGGCATCGCGCGTCGATGGTACGGTGACGACCCAGTGCAGGTGTTCGAAGTTTCGAAACAGGTGCAGCTGCTTCTCCAGCTCGAACGCGCCGGCTTTCGCATCGGCTTCAGATGAGGTCGGGTCGATCTGTCCCTGACGATTGACGCGGACCGACGGCATCTGCGCCAGTGGCGTGTCGAACGTGCTCGGCTGGCAGCCGGCGGGATCCTTCGAGTGATCGACGCACTGTTGTTCCATGGACGCGTCGATCGGCCACATCAGCGCCGCCGACAGGAATATCGCGCCGACGATCAGGCATCGTGACAGTCTCATCCGCACATCCCTCTGAGGCGGCCCAGTATAGCTATCAGCAACCAAGAACCACCAACCACCAACCACCAACCACCAACTACCAACTACCAATAGCCTTTTGCCGTCCAAGGCCCCATGGATCTGTTCGCTGATCTGCGATACGCCCTGCGAATCCTGAAGAAGACACCAGTCTTCACGATCGCCGCGATCGGGACGCTTGCGCTTGGCATTGGAGCCAACACGACAATCTTTTCGCTGGTGCAGACGGTGCTGCTTCGCCCGCTGCCGTATCAGAACCCGGATCAGGTTGTCATGGTCTGGGAAGACGCCTCCTTTGCGGGCTTCTCGAGGAACACGCCTGCGCCCGGCAATTTCAACGACTGGCGAGCGAGCAACCGATCCTTCACCGACATGGCCGCGACGCGGGGCGCCATTGCCACGTTCACGATGGACGGTCCGCCCGAGCAGGTGTTGGGCAGAGGCGTGACGCCCAACTTCTTCGACGTCCTCGGTGTGCGACCGGCGATGGGACGGTCATTTACGCCGGAAGACGACCGCATCGGGGTGAACGTGGTGGTCATCAGCCACGCGCTGTGGCAGCGGCGCTACGGTGGGAGTCCTGACATTGTCGGTCGCACCATTCTGATGAACGATGCGAAGTACGAGGTGGTGGGTGTCGCGCCGCGATCGTTCGTCTTTCTCAATCGCGAGTCCGACTACTGGGTCCCAATTCAGCTCCCTCCGAATCAGGTCGAGACCCGCGGCAACCATTTCCTCAACGTCGTCGCTCGCCTCAAGCCGGGAGTCACCGTTCACGCCGCAGACGCCGACATGCGCGATATCGCGAAACGGCTCGAGGCGCAGTATCCGGATACGAATCGCAACGTCGGAGCGCTGGTCGTGCCGATGCGCGAGCAGGTACTCGGTGACATCAGAATCGAGGTCATCGCGTTGGCCATTGCGGCCATGGCGATCGTGCTCATTGCGTGCGCGAACCTGGCCAGCCTGCTCCTGGCGCGTGCCTCGGTCCGGCGCGGTGAGTACGCGGTTCGTCTCTCGCTTGGTGCGACGCGTGCCCGGCTGGCGAGGCATGTGCTTGTCGAGGCGCTGTGCCTGTCGGTCGCCGGGGGTGTGCTCGGTCTGGCGATTCCCATGCTGACGAGCACTCTGATCGAGCGCATTGTTCCTGAGGGTCTTCAAGGGTTGGACGTCTCGGTGCTCGACTGGCGACTGCTGTCGTTCGCCGCTGTGCTCTCAATCGTCACTGGTGTGCTGTTTAGTCTTGGACCTGCCGTGCAAGCCGCCCATGCTTCGACGGCGGAGGTGCTGCAGCAGCACGCGCGCGGCAGCATCAGCGGATCCACGCGTCGCTTCCGGGACGGTCTGGTCGTTTTGCAAGTAGCAGCGACGCTGGTGCTGCTCGTCGGCGCTGGCTTGATGCTGCGCACGCTCGCCAATCTGAATGCCATCACGCTGGGCTTCGACCCGAACAATCTGCTGACGATGCAGGTGGTATTGCCGCAGCCGAAGTACAGAGAGCCGGCCACGCGCATGGCGTTCTTCGATCGGGTCGTTGCCGAAGTGCGATCACTGCCTGGCGTACGCGGCGCAGCGTTCGCTTCGATGCTTCCGTTTCAATCCGCAGGGAACACGCGCTCCTTCGCCGTCGAAGGGCGACAGCAGCTCCCTGGTGACGTGGCTGATGCGCTCTTCCGCGCCGGCACCGGCGACTATTTGCGAACACTCGGCGTCACTCCGACCGAAGGCCGTCTGATTGACGACCGCGACGGTGCGGACGCACCGCTGGCGGTGGTGGTCAACGAGACGCTCGTTCAGCGCTTCCTGGCAGGCGGGCCGGCAGTTGGCCGCCGTATCAAGTTCGGCGGCCCGAACGATCCCTATTACACGGTCGTCGGCGTGGTCAAAAACGTGCTCGAACGTGGCTACGAGCGGGAGGACAAGCCCGGCGTGTATGTCTCGACGGCGCAGTTCGGCGGCCTTGCAGGCAACATCGTTGTCCGCGTCGATGGTGATCCACTCGGCTATGCGCCAGCGGTCGAGCGAATCATCCATCAGGTCGATCCTGATCAGCCTACGCGGCTCGTTCGCTCGATGAACGAGATCATCAATCTCTCGGTCGGCGATCGACGCCAGCACACGGCGTTCCTAGTCATGTTCGGCGCGCTGGCGATGCTCATCGCCGCGCTTGGCCTCTACGGGCTACTCACGCAGACGGTGTCGGCGCGCGGCCGCGAGATTGGCATCCGCATCGCGCTCGGCGCGACGTGGAAGAGCGTCATCGCGATGGTGATGTCGCGTGGCATGGCACTGACCGCGGCGGGCCTTGTCGCCGGCGCAGTGATCGCGTGGACCGTTACGCGCGCGATGTCGGCGTTGCTCTACGGCGTCGATGCTGGTGACCCACTGACGTTTGCTGCCGTGATCGGTCTGCTCGCACTGGTCTCGATTGCGGCCTGCGCGATTCCGGCAATCCGTGCGTCCCGAGTCGATCCGATGCTCGTTCTTCGCGATCAATAACGGTTCGTGGTTCGTGGTTCGTGGGTGGGTGGTTCGTAGTTAGAAGTGGTTCGGGCTCGGTCGGTGGTAGGCTTCGCGTTTAAACCACCAACCACCAACCACCAACCACCCCAGCCATGGACCTGCAACTGAAGGGCAAGAACGCCGTTGTTACCGCCGCGAGCAGGGGAATCGGCCGGGCGATCGCACTGCGGCTCGCGGGAGAAGGCGTGAACGTCGGCATCTGCGCGAGAGGCGAGGACGCTGTGCGTGCCACCGAGGCCGAACTGCGTCAGACCGGCGTCAGGGTGCACGCCGAGGTTTGCGATGTGGGGCAGTCCGATGCACTCGAGCGCTTTCTGACGAACGCCAGGCAGACGCTCAGCGGCGTCGATATCCTCGTGAACAACGCCAGCGGGTTCGGGATGGCCGACGATGAAGCGTCGTGGATGGCGGGCGTGAACGTCGATCTGCTCGCCGCGGTTCGCGCGACGCGGACCGTGATTCCCTGGATGGCGTCATCAGGCGGCGGTGCCATCATTCACATCGCGTCGGTCTCCGGCATGGAAGTGTTCTTCGGTGGGTCGGGCGCCGCATACGCCTCAGTAAAGGCCGCGCTCATCAGCCATTCGAAGAGCATGGCCGAGGCGCTTGCCTCGCAGAAAATTCGAGTCAATGCAATTGCGCCGGGTTCGATCGAGTTCCCTGGCGGTATCTGGGATCGCGTCAAGGGAGGCAACCGGCCCATGTACGACGCAGTCCTCGGCGGCATTCCGTGGGGCCGCATGGGACGACCTGAAGAAGTCGCTGACGCAGTGGCATTTCTCGCATCGCCACGCGCGAGTTGGATTACAGGCGTGTGTCTGGCGGTGGATGGCGGCCAACACAAGGGCAATTTCTAGTTCGTGGTTCGTGGTTCGTGGTTGGTGGTGACCCTACCGTCCCCAGCGACATTTCTCGATAACTCCTGACGAGGAGCGTGAGATGGCAAGACGTGGTTGGTGGGCGTTGACGGTGTGCGCAGTCTTGGCAATCGGTCAGCAGGCGAGTGCCCAGACGCTTGGCGAGGCGGCGGCTGCAGCGCGTAAAGCCCCTTCGCTGGATCCTGCGCTGCGCGCGGACATCGAGAAGCTGATGGCCCTCACCGGCGCGACGAATCTCGGCGTTCAGATGGCCAGCCAGTTTGCCGATGCATTTTTCAAGAGCTTCAAGGACACGCAACCGAATGTGCCGCAGCGGGCGATCGAGATCGTGCAGGAGGTGATCATCACGGAACTCTCAACCGCGTTCTCCGGACCCGAATTGAAGGACGGGTTGATCGCGCTGTACGCGAAGTACTTCACGCATGCGGAGATCAAAGGCCTGATCGCGTTCTACGAGAGTGACCTTGGACGAAAGGCCATTGCGAACATGCCGAACCTGGTGCGCGAAGGCGGGGAGATCGGTCAGCGGTGGGCGCAGAGCGCGATGCCGAAGATCATGCAGAAACTGCAGGACCGCCTGAAAGCCGAAGGATTGGTTCCATAGGAGAGATCAGACGCCGCCACACAGGAACAACGGCAACGCTCGCCAGAATCTGCACACCGAAATAGCCGGGCAGAAACCAATCGGACGTCCGAACCATCATCCCTTCGCTGAGCGCCCAGTACAGCGCTTCGCCCATCATGGCGAGCCCGAACGCGCTGAGCCCCATCGAGACGATTTGAAACATCAGCACGGCGTACGGCACGCGCAGAGAGCGTCGCCGTTCAGCGGGAATATGCGGCCACTGTCGCTCGAACAGCAGGCCGAAGATGGCGAGCGGCAAACCGCCGAAGAGCAGCAGCAGAAACGCGACAGCCGCGGGTAGCCCCGCAATGCCAAGACCGTTGAGGCCTATCGCCGAGACATGATCGATCCATTCCCACTCCATGTCCGCCTCGAGCGCGGATCGCACGATGCTTTCAGCGCACCCACATGCGTGTCTGTGGTGGTTGCTCCGATGTAAACGAAAACCGCGAGCGCTGCGCCGACGCCGATCATGTGGATACGGGACATGGGGTTATTTCTTTAGACACCGTTCACGCGATTTGGGAACCGCGACCCTGGTAGTACCATCGTTTCCCATGGCAACTCTCGAGATCACCGATCAGAGTCCGTTCTCCGCGATCGGGGCGGCCGTGGCCAAGGCGGTTGAGGCTGCTGTCCCGAATCTGCGAGCGTTGAGCGAGTCGCGCGCCGAGCAGCCGCGTGCGCCGGGGAAGTGGTCGCCCAAACAGGTGATCGGACATTTAATCGATTCTGCGGCGAACAACCATCAGCGCTTCGTTCGCGCGCAACAAGACGCCTCTTATACGGGGCCCGGTTACACGCAAGATCACTGGGTGGCGGTGCAGGGTATCAGGACGCTTCCTGGGACGATCTCATCGCGTTGTGGTCCGCCTATAACCGTCACCTCGCGCGGGTGATCGAGCGGATTCCCGACGGCAAGCGCGGCACGGCCTGCACGATCGGCGCGGGTGCACCGGTGACCCTCGGATTCCTGGCCGCCGATTACGTCCGGCACCTCCGTCATCACCTGGCCCAGGCCGACGCGTTGCCCGAATCGTCTCCGACGAAATAGACTCAAGCAGGAGGATCCCTGAATGACCCGGTGGTTGAGCGGAGTCTGTGTAATTGCGGTGTGCGTGGCGCTTGCGCCGTCCCTTGGCGCGCAGTGGCCGTCGTACCCGACACCGGGTGTCCCGCGGACCGCGGACGGAAAGCCCATTCTCGATGGACCGGCTCCGCGCATGCCGGACGGCAAGGTGGACTTCTCGGGTATCTGGGAGATTCGCTTCGGTGGTGGCGGCGGTGGTGGACGTGGTCGCGGCGCAGGGACGCCGGCTACACCTCCTCCGGCACCGGATCCCAATGCGATCCCCGTGTCGCAGTTCTTCGAGGTTGCCGGACGCGGCTATCCGCTTCCGCTGCAGCCCTGGGCCGCCGAGCTCAAGAAGAAGCGCATGGCCGACAATAGCAAGGACAACCCCGATGTGTGGTGCCTGCCGATCGGTCTGATGCAGTACCACAATCACCCGCAGCCGCGGCAGATCGTGCAGACGAAGAACCTGATGCTCATCACGTATGAGTCGAACTACGGTCTGCGCTACATCTACCTCGATGGCCGTCCGGCGCCGAACAACGATCCCACGCCGTGGTGGTTCGGTTATTCACGTGGCTGGTACGAAGGCAACGACACCCTCGTTGTCGAGACCACCAACTTCCGCGGCGACGAACGTGCGGGTTGGCTCGACGTCAACGGCAGCCCGTATACCGACGCGTTGAAGATGACCGAGCGCTTCCGTCGGCCAAACTTCGGCACGCTTGAAATCGATATCACCATCGACGATCCCAAGGCGTACACAAAGCCGTTCACGGTGCGCGTCAATCAGCGTCTCATGGTGGACTCGGAGATGATCGAGTTCATCTGCAACGAGAACGAGCGATCGACACATCACATCGACGCACCGGATTGGACGACGAAGCCGGCGGCACCCACGAAGTAGACCATCACTCGTAGAGCGGAGGCTTCAGCCTCCGCGGACGGAAGCGTGAGCTTCCGCGACAGGGAGGCGACCATGACGACCAGGTTCTGGGGCGTGGTGTTCCTCATCGCGTGCGCGACGATTGTCGGAGCGCAGAGCGGCGCTCCTGCGAAGCCAGCGCGCGCCGGCGATGTGTCAAAGCCGGCGCGGATCAATCGCGCGATCGAGATGCTCGAAAAAGGGCAGCCGATCTACTACACACAAACGAGCGGCGGCGGGTACGAGGAAGGCAAGAAGCTCGCGCAGACGCCGTCCGACTACATCACTTACGACATGGAGCACGCCGCCTACGACATGGCGGCGCTGCGCGCCTTCATGCGCGGCCTGGTCGATGGCGGCCCGACGCCCACCGGTCACCGCACGCCCGCTGTCATCGTCACGCTCCCGGTGCTCGGCCTCGACGAAGCCAGCATGCGCGCCAACTACTGGGTGATCCACCAAGTACTCGCTACGGGCGTGCACGGCATCCTGCTCTGTCACACGCGCGTGCCTGAAGCCGCGCGCCTGTTCGTCGAGGCGACGCGCTATCCGTTTGCACCGAAGGTCGCCGGTCTCGCCCAAGGATTGCGGGGCAGCGGCAGCCAGAGCTTCGCGGCGCAGATCTGGGGACTGTCGCAGACCGACTATCTGCGCAAAGCGGATCCGTGGCCGCTCAACAAGGAAGGGGAGTTGCTGCTCGGCGTGAAGATTGAAGACAGCTACGCGCTGGCGAACGCCGAGAAGACGACGAAGGTGCCGGGGATCGCGTTCGCGGAATGGGGACCAGGTGACATGGGATTCTGGCTGCTCGGCATTCCGCAGCCGGGACAGGACCAAACCAGCCATCCTGATATGCGCGCGGCGCGCTCGCGCGTGCTCAAGGCGACGAAGGACGCGAAGATCTTCTTCCTCAACTCGTGCAACGACAAGAACGTCGTCGAGATGATCAAAGAAGGCGTGATGATCTGTACCGGCGGCTACGAGGTGGGGCGTAAGTTCACGAATCGATAGCCAAAAACACTACGGAACGATCAGCGTGCTGCGATCGACCTTGCCGTGCTGCCCGACCATGAGCTCGGGCGCGTAGTTCGACTGCTGGCACTGGTACTCGAAGAGTTCGGTGCCATCTTCCCAGCGCAGCGTCATCGCGCCAGACCACGGCTTCGTGTAGGCACCGGGATCGTCCACCGTCAGCTCGTATTTCAACGCCGCAGCATCGGTGCGCGTGAGGCGCTCGACGGTGTGCAGCTTGTCGGTGTGCGGCAGGCCGTCGCGGTCCATCCAGAAGCCTTCGTTATAGCCGACGGTGTCGATGACGAGCGTGTCGCCTTCCCACCAGCCAATCGAGTGGCCATAGAAGGTCGGTGAGAAATTCGCCGGATGCGTGCGGCCGTCCATGTAGACCGTGCGATAGGTGTGCGGGCCGCCGATGTCGAAGATGTAGACGCGCTCGAGCTCACGGAGCTCGACGATCTCGACGCCGTACGGCGTGAGGAACTGGCGCGTGACGCCGGACGGTTTGCACCGCGTGTGCGGCTCGAGCTCGTTGTTCTTTCGATCCTCGAGCAGCGCCTTGGCCCACGGCTGGAACGGCGCGTCCTTCAGGCCCAATGGATTTGAGACGACCGCGCCCGGAAGCCACACACCCTTTTCCTTCGGCGTTGCGCCGCCGAGCAGCACGCGACCATCGGTGCCGCGCGGCGCCGGCTTCGCCGGACCTGCCTGACGTCCGCGACCTGCTCCGCCTTGCCGTGCACCACCGGCACCACCGGCGCGTCCTTCGGGCACGCCGACTTGCACGCTGGGACGCTCGGGCTGTGGCTGTTGCTCCTGGCCTTTGATCAGTTCAGTCAGGAGCGGAGAGACGAACAATGCGGCCGCGGCAACTGTGGCGAGGTATCGCATGGAGGCCCTCAGGGAATGATTGGGCTGCGACGATCGACCGAGTCATTCGAGCCGACCATCAACTCGTGCGCGTAATTCATCTGCTGGCAGACGTACTCGAACAGATCGACGTTACCGTCATGGCGCAACGCGAAGCCGCTCTTCCACGGTTTCGTGTATGCCCCCGGATCGTCGATGAGCACCTCGTACTGCATGTTCGCTTCGTCCTTGCGCGTGAAGCGCTCGATAGTATGCAGTTGCTCGGTGTGCGGCGAGCCGCGGCGATCGAGCCAGAAGCCTTCATTGAAACCGATGGTGTCCACGACCAGCGTATCGCCTTCCCACCAACCAATCGAATGACCGTAATAGCTTGGCGAGGTCTTCGCTGGATGCGAGCGGCCGTCCATGTAGATCGTGCGATAGGTGTGCGGGCCGCCGATGTCGAAGATGTAGATGCGTTGCAGTTCCTGGAGCTCGACGAACTCGACGCCGTACGGCGTCAGGAACGGACGCGTGACGCCTGAGGGTTTGCAGCGAGTGTGGGGCTCGAGCTCATTGGCTTCGCGATCGGCGAGCACGCCACGCGCCCACGGCTGAAACGGGATGTCCTTCTTGTTCGCGTCAGTGACGGGGCCGCCGCCAGAGGGCAGCCACACGCCATTGCGATCTTTCGGTGTCGCGCCGCCGAGCAGCACGCGCCCTTCGGAAGAACGCGGCGCTGGACCCGCAGGGCCAGCCTGACGTCCGCGTCCGCCGCCTCCTGCGCGTGCACCGCCAGTACCTGCGGCACGCCCATCAGGAACACCGACTTGCACGCCGGGACGTTGCGGCTGCTGTGCGGCCTGCTGCTGCGCGAGTACCGGCACAACGAAACACAACACCGTGCCTGCGATGAGCGGGAGATGTCGCATAGGAATAGACGAAGAGCCGCGTGATCGCGGCCCTTCAGAGTACGGGTGAAACACAAAAGGGCCGCTTCACAGCGGCCCTCTGGTTTTTAGTTCTGGTTGTCGCCGCCCTGGCTCGACGCCGCATCGAGCGTCTCACCCGGCCGCCCGCCGGTGCTGGTCATCGTGACCTGCCGGGCGTTCATGCGGTTGCTGCCGTTCTTGGCGCGTGAGCCAACGACGGTCACCTCTTCGCCGATCTTCAACGTCTCACGACGCCAGCCACGGCGCTGCAGGCCGTGCGGAGGACCCATCTCGGCGCCCCAGTTCGTCACCTCGCCGGTCTTCTCATCCTTCACGTTCACGTAGAACCACACGTGAGGATTCGTCCACTCGACTTTCGTGACGATGCCCTTGAGCGTGATCGGCTTGTTGGCGTCGAACTCCGCAGCAAAGGAGTGATGGGCGGCAATCCTGCCCGCACTCAGCAGGACGCCGACGACTACCAGACCGCCCAGAATGTACGCTCTCATCTCGTTCCTCCCACTAGCATCCAGCTATCAGTTCACCGACGACCCGCCAGTTATATCATTACGGTCTGTTTTCCTGACATAGGTGCCGCGGCAATTCTTCGCCCGCCACCCAACGAAGCGTCCAACCTGTCGACCACGGCCGCGTGTAGGCGCTCGGATCGTCGATCGTCACTTCGTACTTCAGCGTGTCGAAGTCTGGCCGCGAGAACTTCTCGAGCAACTTCAGTTGCTCGGTGTGCACCAGACCGCCGTTGGTGAACCAGAAGTCCTCATTGAACCCTCTGGTATCGACCTCGAGCACATCGCCATTCCATTTTCCCACTGAACGGCCGTAATAGAGCGGGTTATCGTCATCGCCCCCGACCTGCCCGGCGTGGCTGCGGCCGTCGAGGTAAATGATGCGGTAATTGGAGTTACCGCCGCCAATCAGCACGAAAATGCGCTGGCGTTCACGGTCTTCCACGAACTGCACGCCGTACGGGAGTTGAAACTGTCGCGGTCCGCCTGGCGGTTTGCAGTTCAAATACGTCGGGTCGTCCTGCAGGAACCGGCTCTGACGGTTGCGATAGAGAGCCAGCGCCCACGGCTGCATCGGCGCGACCTTGCTGGCATCGGCGATGTTGGCCAGCAAGCCCCACTGATCCATCTTCACGTTCGCGCCCGCCTCCTGAAGAACGGTCGTCGTCGGATAGGCCCAGTAGCCCTGCACGCCGCCCGGAATCGGTCCGAGCCGGGGCTGCTTGTCGGCCCAGCGCGGCGTCGGCCGCTTCTCGAGAGGCTCGGTCGGCATCTTCGGTGTGAACTTCAACACCTGACGGCCTGTTGCCGACAGCGTGATCGAGTTGCCCCATACCTGACGGCTATCGTTGCGCGCCAGGATGCCGCGCACGGTGATCGGATCACCAGGCTGCAGTGTCTCTTTATTCCACCCGTTCGATTCGAGATCGATCGGGCTCTCGATCTCCACCGCCCAGTTCAGGACGCCGCCCTTGGCGTCCTTCACGTTGATGAACACGTGCACGTGCGGATTGCGCCAATCCACCATCGTGACGATGCCGTTGAGCGTGGTGGGTTTCTTGTCGTCGAACTTCGCGGAGATCGCGTGATGAGCGACGCCGGTGGTCGAAGCCAGCAGGAGCACGGCTCCCGTACAGGCGAGCAGACTCAGGGTACGCAAGTGTTTCATCACTACTGCCTGCTGATCTTGAATGCGCCGCTCTCGCCGCGGCCCTTCCAGGTTCCGACGACCGAGCGGTTGTGGAATGCCAGACCTTCGATCTTCCCGTCGATCACGTAGGTGATCGGGCCGGTCTTGTCCTTCGTCTCGGCCTCGATGTGCACCAGCCAGCCCTCGGGGTTGAGCGTGGCGTTCTTGATCGGAATGTTGTCGGTGCCGGGATTGATCATGCCGCTGATCGTTTTCCCGTCCCAATTCATGATGATCAGAATGTCATTACTGTGAAGCTTGCTCGGCCCCCAAGTGCCGAGCCAGGACCCCTTCAAGGGGTGGCCTTCCTGCGCAATCGCGGGCGCGACAAGGCAGACGACGGACAAACTCACAAGGACGATCAAAGATCGCATCAATGGGCTCCTTCAGAAGGTCCCTCGCATAAGCGGGGTCTCTCCGTAGGCCGCAAGCGTAAGCCATTCACGAAAGCGTGTTCAAGCGGGAAACGGTTCAGCCTCGCGGGACCTGATTTCAGTGTGAATTACGCCACTCGCCCACGGCGCGTTGCTTGCACAATCTTCAGGAATGTCCTGGTCTTTCCGGCGCGCCCCTGTGGTCTGGTTTCTCGTGGTGGCATCGGCCTGCGCAACGCCGGCGACGGCGTGTGCGACGCCCGCCAGCCCGACCGAGATGGCCGCCGCGCCTGCTGCTGCCGCGGCGGGCGGAGGGACGTCAGCGATTGCCGGCACCATCGTGCAGCTGACCAACGCCGAACGCGCGAATGCGGGACTGCCGGCGCTGCGGGCGAACAGCCAGTTAATGGAAGCGGCTCAACTCCACGCGGATCAAATGGCGCGTCTCGGCCGTCTCGAGCACGTCCTCTCCGGCGGGCGATATCCGCGTCCCGAGGACCGGCTCGCGGCCGCGGGCTATCAGTGGTCGGCGTACGCCGAGAACATCGCGATGGGACAGAACACGGCCGCCGCGGCCATGGACTCCTGGATGCACTCGTCCGGTCACCGCGCCAACATTCTGAAAACCAATGTCACGGAGATCGGCGTCGGCTTCGCGCGCGACTCGGCGGGTCGACCCTACTACGTTCAGGTCTTCGGTAGACCCCTGTAGTTTTCTCTGGCCAACCACCAACCACCAACCACCAACCACCAACCACCAACCAGACCGGCGTATCATTCGCGCCAAAGGAGCGAATGATGACCATTACACGTGTAGGTCCCCTGTCCGTGGCCAAGGTCGCTGGGCTGCTCTACGTGGTGATCGGTTTGATCGCAGGCGGGTTCGTGTCGCTGTTTTCCCTGGCGGGCGCCGCAATGGGTGCCGGCGCAGGAAACGATGGTGCGCTGTTCGGCGCGCTGTTCGGCGTCGGCGCGATCATCCTGCTCCCCATCTTCTATGGCTGTCTGGGCTTCATTGGGACGCTCATCATGGCCGCGCTCTTCAACATCGCGACCGGCGTCGTGGGCGGCGTCGAGGTTGATGCGAGATGAAACCCCGCAGTATCGCTCCCGTCGTCGCGTTCGTTGTGATGACGGGCGCGATCGCGGCTCAGGAAGTCCGGCCCCCTTCGGCGCGCCCCGTACACACCTTCTCGATCGTCGCGCGGGATCCGGCGACGGGGGAGCTTGGCGTTGCGGTGCAGTCGCACTGGTTCAGCGTCGGGTCGGTCGTACCGTGGGCCGAGGCGGGAGTCGGCGCGGTCGCGACGCAGTCGTTCGTCGAGCCGAGTTACGGTAAGAACGGCCTCGATCTGATGCGCGCGGGCACAAGCGCGCCAGATGCATTGAAGATGCTGCTCGCGAAGGATGACGGCCGCGACGTTCGCCAGGTCGCGATGATCGACACACGCGGACGCGTGGCCGCGCACACCGGTGCGAAGGACATTCCTGCCGCCGGCCACATCACCGGCACGAACTTCTCCGTGCAAGCGAATCTGATGTTGAACGAGACGGTGTGGCCGGCAATGGCCAAGGCGTTCACGTCAGCGAAAGGCGACCTCGCCGATCGCATGATGACGGCCCTCGATGCCGCACAAGCCGCTGGCGGCGACATTCGCGGTCGTCAATCCGCCGCGCTGATCGTCGTCACGGGCAAGCCGACTGGAAAGCCATGGGCGGATCGCGTGTTCGATCTCCGCGTGGACGACAGTCCCGAACCACTCAAAGAGCTCCGTCGTCTGCTCGTGATGCAGCGCGCCTACAACCACATGAACGCCGGCGATCTCGCCGTCGAGCACAAGGACAATGAAGGCGCCCTTCGCGAGTACAGTGCCGCGGCGGCCCTCGTGCCCGACAACCTCGAGATGGTCTACTGGCACGCCGTCGCGCTCGTGAATATGGGACGCGTCGATCAGTCGCTGCCGCTGTTCAGACGCGTGTTCCGTGGAGACAAGAACTGGCTGACGCTGACGCCGAGGCTGGCACAAGTCGGACTGCTTCCATCCGATCAGCGCATCCTGGATCGGATTCTGAAATCAGCGCAGTAAGGCCACGACCTCGGGCTTGCCGGGACTGAGCACGAGCGTGTTTACGAGGAAGCGCTTCGCGTCCTCCGTGACGTCGAACGCGTGATACGCGCCGTACGGATGTCTGATCTCGAACAGCGGATCGTAGCCGTTGAGCGTGAACTCATTCCCCTTGATCGTGACGGATGCGGCGATGACTTTGCGATCGGGAGCGAGGTAGAAGATCTCGCTGCTGTCACGCCGCCAGCGCGCCTGGCTTCCGCCGTCGGCTGACACGCGGAATCGTTTTCCATTCCACGGGAACGGCGACACGTAGACCTCGATCGTTCCCGTCTCCGTGGAGCTGTAGGCCACCCACTTGCCGTCGGGCGAGAACGCCGCCCAGTTCTCGGACGCTTCGGTCTGCAGATACGGATAAGGCTTGCGATCGCCGGTCAGCGGCAGCACCCAGATGTCGTTGCTGGTCGTGCGGCTGTTCGTGACGTAGAGCAGGAATCGGCCGTCACGTGACCAACTGACCGGCCATTTGGCGATGGTGTCCTGCATCAGCACCGTATGCGGCTCGAGGCTGCGTGCCGCAGCCTGGAAGAGATCGAGATGCTCTTGTCCGAACGAATTGAGAATGACGCGCTGGCTGTCGCTCGACCAGATCAACCAGTTCTCGTCGGTGGGGTCGGACGTGAATCGTGTGCGATCCCCCGACTTCGCGTCGTAGATCCAGATGTCGCGGGTTTCGTGCGTGTGATCGGTGACGGCGACCGCGACGCGCGTGCCGTCAGGCGAGAGTTCGAAATTGCCGTGATCGGCGACCGGACCGATGCCGCCCAGCCGTGTGCCGGCGCGATCGAACCAGGTCAGACGCGAGAGAATCTGCGGGCGCTCTTGCTGCTGCGCCAGGACGGGCACGGCGACGAGTGCCACGAGGAGGCATCGCGCCAGACGGAACATGCCGCCAGCATAGACCCAAACGGGGGGATTTTCGCAGAGCGCATGACTTGTTCGGATTCATGAAATAGACTGAGAGGCTGGTTGGCGCCTGGAATGGCGCGCCGTCTCATAAAAACTTGTAGTGGCGGGGGCTTAAGACCCGCCGAGAAGCGACCTGACGCGGTGATCGTCCACATCAATCACATCTCGCAGAGCAAGAAGCCGAAGGGGAACCAACGGTCACCTCAGAGCGAACTCGCCAGCCTTGTGACCGGGTCCTTGATGACCCTTGTCGAGGAGGGCGTCCTGGACGCGCGGCTGGCCCCCTCGCTGCGCATCCACCTCGACTGGATTCAATACAAGACCAACTTCCGGGATCCGGTCATCGTGCGGCGGACGACCAACCCGCAGGGACAGGTCCTGCCCCTGGCCGAAATCGCGATCGATCTGCGACAGGCCGAGGCGTCGCGTTTGCCGGAAGAATTGGCGCGCGCCGTCCAGAATATCGGCGCCGGCCCCGAGTCAAACGGCTACAACCACCTCTACCTCGACGAGTTCAGGCCGTATCGCGACTGTCTGATCTGGGCCTTCAATCGCCTGTTCTGGCGTCACCTCGGTGACTGGGAAGCACTATCTGGGAAGGGCTTCGAAGCAGCGTTGCCCGGCGGCACCTCAGACGCGAACCACCCGCAAGCCGTGCACGACTCGGTGGCCGATTTCTGGACGCTGCTGCGCGATCTCGAGAATCGCAGTCAGCTGCCACAGGAGATCGTCGGTCTCGAGATCGGTGTGGGTTCGGGCGCACGCGCCGCGGCCTGGCTCGATCGCTTCAAGGCGCTCGACGCGCAGTGCGGCACGAACTTCTATTCACGCCTGCACTTCATCCTCGGCGACTACTCGCCGACGAGTCTCGAGCGCGCGCTGCAGGCGGTCGCGCATCACGGTGAGCACGCCAGCGGCATTCCGCTCGATGCACTGAATCCCGAGAAGTCGCTCACGAAGTACCGCTTCAAGTTGATGTACGTGCACCTGACCAACGTGTACGACAACCTGCCGTTCGACGATCTCGTGCGTCGCGACGGCAAGCTGTATCTGGTCGAGGTCCGCGCGTATCTGAACGGCCCAGCCGTGGATCGGCTGACGGCGGATTTTGGTCTAACCAGGCAGGAGCTTCCCGGCATCGTGAAGAAGCTCCTGGACGAGGGACCGTACGCGGTCTATCCCGGAGAAAAAGGCGTCGAGTTCTGGCGCCGCGTCTGGGACACCTTCAAGCTCGAAGAGCGTCTGCGCGTGCTCGACGATCGCGAAGAGGATCACGTGCCGCCGGGCTTGAACCGCACGCACCTCGAGGACCTGCTCGCCGAGGCTCCTGACGATGTGCGGTTCCATATTTCGCGGGGAGCGGGGGAGAGCTTCGCCAACACGCTGCCGCTGCTGCATCCGCGAGGATATCTGCAGGTGCAGGACATCTTCGTCAGCGACATGGACGACTATCGCAAGGGCTTCCGCGGACCCGGCAAGCTCGATGGCTCGCTGGTGACGTGGGTCAACGGCGCGCTGCTGCGAGCGGTCGGCGCGCGCGCCGGCTATGACGTTCATTTCGCGCCGTTCCCGTACAGGCCCGGTACGAAGACGAGCATTTTGTACACGACGCAACGAGATTAGGACGGCGGGTCTACAAAGCAAGACCCGCCCTACAACTGCAGAGAAAACTATGTCGTCGCCACTTCCGATCCTTCCCACTACTGTCATCGGCAGCTACTCGATGCCCGAGTGGCTCGAGCGCGCGAAGAACGAATACCTCTCGCGTCGTCTGAGTCGCCGTGACCTCGATGAGATGCACGACGCTGTCCGCAAGGCGGCGATCAAGGACCAGGAGATCGCTGGTATCGACATCGTCTCCGACGGTGAGGCGCAGCGCGACAACATGATCGATTACTTCACCGAGCGCATGCCCGGCGTGCAGGTCGATCAGGGATCGAAGCGCTTCTACTACGACTTCTACGAGAGCGTGGTGCGGTCGAAGCTGGCGACGGGAACGCTGGGACTGTCGGAGGAAGCGAAGTTCCTGGGCCGATTTACCGACCACAATTCGAAGATCTCGATCTCGGGACCACACACGCTGGTCAAGCGGATCCAGAACAAGCACTATCCGACCGAGGAAGCGTTTGCGCTCGATCTCGGACGCATGCTGAACCTCGAATTGAAAGAACTCGTGCGTGCAGGGGCGACGCGTCTGCAGATCGACGAGCCCTACTTCTCCGGCTTCCCGGAGGATGTGTCCTGGGCGTTCAAGGCGATCAACGCGATGGTTGACGGCGTGAATGCACACATCACGCTGCACATCTGTTACGGCAACCGGTACGGCAAACCGTCGTTTGAGGGCAGCTATCAGTTCCTGTTCCCCGCGATCCTTGAAGCCAAGGTGCAGGCGGTATCGATGGAGTTCGCTCGCCGCGGCGAGGACGACCTCGAGCTGTTCAAGAAGTTCAACGTCCCGTTCCAGGTTGCGATTGGCGTCATCGACGTGAAGACGAATGAGGTCGAGTCGGCGGGTTTCGTCGCGGATCGCATCCGCCGCGGTCTCGAGGTGATTGGACCTGAGCGGCTGATCATCACTCCCGATTGCGGCCTCGTGCGCTTGCCTCGTGACGTCGCGTTCAGCAAATTGAACGCGATGGTGGAAGGCACGCGAGCGGTTCGAAAGGAGTTGGGGAAGTAACGTGCGATCGCTCGCCGAACGCGTGACGTCCGGCCAGTTCGTCTATATGACGGAGCTGGTGGCATCGGGCCTCAAGCGCGAGGCGCAGGTGCTCGAGATCGCGTCGAAGCTGGCGATGATTCCGGAGATCGCCGGCGGCAGCATCACGAGTTACGCCGGCGGTGCGCTCGGGCAGGATTCGATTCGCGTTGGCACGGCCGTACGCGCCCGCGGCCTCGTGCCAAACGTGCATCAGACGTGCGTCGGTCAGGACCGCACGTCGATCGACA
>Ga0065712_10067854_pt1 | contig 25359 bp, 17 predicted proteins | sample MisRhiReplicate1_FD_59099 | JGI IMG/M metagenome (GOLD analysis project Ga0065712, IMG submission 59099) | Miscanthus rhizosphere microbial communities from Kellogg Biological Station, MSU, sample Rhizosphere Soil Replicate 1: eDNA_1 v3... | ecosystem: Host-associated > Plants > Roots >...
CCCCTGATCCTCAAGGGACCCCCAATGTAAACCCGGGCCCGTCGACCACCTACACCTCGCACGCGAGCGACACGTATGTGGACGCTCCCAATCCTTGGAATCCCCCTGCCCCGCTGGAAGCGCCGGACATTTTTGCCGCCTTGTTCACAGAGTTAGCGGGCATCGCTCAGGATCTGGCCGAGCTAATGATGTACATCTATCAGTACCAGACGATGACCTACCTCTGGTCGGACGAATACACGGCGTCCACGATGCGGTCGGCATTCGAGACCACGATCAATCCGCCAGATTTCGAATTCCGAAGCATTTGGGATAATATTAACTACAAATTCGTCACGACCGTTTTCGCGGACAAAGAGCGGCTTCTCAAGGGGGGCCGGTTTGGAACGGGCTATGCCGACGCGCTCATGATTGTCGGCGAGGGGCTATCGGACAAAATCGGATACATCGACCCAACCCCCACCTCGGACCTGATCAACGCCGCCTTGAACGGCATCGACGGCAATTATACCGATGCCCTCATGTCCGTGGGTGGGGCGATGATCCCAGGGGGGGGAGAGAAACCCATTAAAGGAGCCGCCAAGATCGGTAAGAGCGCCCTGGAAGGATTCGGAAATGCTGCACGAAAGGCAGCTAGCAGCATTGAATGCAACTCTACACGTTCCTTTTCCTCCTTCATAGCCAATATGCTCGGGAAATGCTTCGTTGGCGATACCGAAGTGGTAATCGGCTTTGAGCCGGCACCGCCAGCGAGCGGCGAGTCGCAAGCAGAGGGCGGCTTCGGCTCCTTTGGGCAGAACCCGTTTTTTGCCTTTGGAGTGGGAAGCTTAATGCTTGGGGCAGTTCATTTCGCTATGTTGAATCGCAAGCGGCGGAAGGCTGCCGGGGAGGAAGACCGCGACGACCTCTTTACGGACTACGAGTTGGATGACTCGATTCCGCGGCAATCGGAACCACTTCCAATTCTTAATGAGTACCAATTCGACGAATTATGCGACTCCCTTTTCGCTTCAGAAGGTGACTTTCTGAGAGATCCTCCTCCGCACGATACTGTCTTTGAGAAGTATAGCGATGTGCACCCAACCGCGAACACCGGCGTTGCTCACGCCGGTGCGATAGCCTTGAAGATGCCCCCCACGAAGCCAAAGTTTGCTCGTAATTCTCAACCTGAACGTCGCTCGGCAACGACGAAATCCGATGTCGGCGTTCCTAGCCCCCGCCGTAACGGGCTGTGGCTAGCGCCCTGGGCGCTCCTGGCCATGTTTTGCTTTGGCGTAGCCCTACTTCCATCGAGTGCCAAAAGGGCTTCTATTCCATCGGCCTCCGCCGCGATGCCCGTTCCATCACCCGATGACGCACCGAAATATATTACACAGAGAATTCGCGACATCCAGGTCGGTACGTGGGTACTTGCCGACAATCCCGAATCGGACACTTCCGACGCATTTGACTACAGCTTAGTTCCGCCAGAAGTTTTCTGCATAGTCCGGGTCCGAAAGTTCGAAGGCGAGAAGGCAGCACTACACGCAGAGTTTTTGAGTTCCTGGAGCGCAATGGAAAACGATGGGCTCTCCGTTGGTAGTAAGATGTTTGTAGATTATGAGGAATTTGGCGTTTCTGGCTTTGCAGACATCGAAGAAATACGACCATGTCCAAAGATACCCTCACGGCCAAGTGACCATCACTGTCTTGTGACGGCGACTTTTGGGCACGATGCGCAGAATCTCATAAATCTGTACGTATCGGGACTCGCTGAGCCCATTGGAGTGACCGACACCCATCCATTCTGGTCGGCTGACCGCTCACAATTTGTCCCGGCTGGAGAATTGAGAGAAGGCGAAAACCTAAAGACAGTCGATGGTGTAGAAGCATCTGTAGTACGGATGGAGAGTCGTCCATCGGAGCAAGTGTTTAACCTTGAGGTAGACGGTGAACATGTCTATTACGTATCCGCAAGTGGAATTCTCGTCCACAACACGTGTACACAAGGAGTTTACGTACTGGTTGACCCGATTAGCAAGGAAGTAAAGTATGTGGGACGTGGGGACGTGGCCGCCCGGCTTGCGAAGCACAAGCTTAACCCTTTAAAATCACACCTTGACGGATATGAAGTGGCTGGCGGCCTGACAAAGGCTCAAGCCAAGCGACTTGAGCAGTTGCTGATGGACCATTACGGAGAAGCCAAGAGCACAAACCCGGTCACCAACCTACTGAATCTGATTCGCTCTTATGCTAAAACTCGAGCCACGACGTACGATGGAGCGCTAAGAAACAAGACAGGCCGCGAAATCATTCGTGGAGTAATCGAAGAGCTCAAGAGTAACGGGACTCCCAGGTAGATATAGGAGCCACCTGGAGATGGTTAAGAACAAACACGATTCGCGTGCAAAACTGTCCGTGGGGGACGTCCTCGCTATCCGCCTTCGTAATCAAAGCTTCTGTATTGCAAAGGTCGTATTTATATCCCGCATTACTAGACACTTGGTAGGGGCAGCGGTCTTTGGCGTCCGTGACAGTGCCGCTATGCCGCGACCGGATTGGTTTGGCCAGCCCGTCAACTGTCTTTTCTTCGCAGACTATGCGATCGAGGAGGACAATCGACAAACCGTAGCGGTGGTCGGCTCCTGTCCGTTGCAACCCTATGAGGCAGAGGCTTGTCGGTACTACAATTGCAAAAAGTACTACGTTGGAGATAAGGAGGTATTCCTGGAAGACGAGTTTGAAAAGGAGGTCGTTCCAGGACTTGTTGTCAGTCTTGGTATTGGTGGTATTGTAGTTAATGCCGAACAAAAATGTGGTGTAGATGGGAGTCGGATTGACGCGCTCGCTAAGGAATTGCGTGAGGCCAAATCCAAGTTGAAAAGATATTTTGCGGCCAAACAGCTGGCTATGATTGGTCCCCCCGCCGCAGTTGCGATGAAGGAGCTATTGAAGGCTACGTCCGATGAAGGAAAGAACGTGCGGCGGATGGCCGTCCTGGCGATCGCGCAAACGAAGGTGGCTTCCCCGCAAGTATTCGCGGCTCTTGAGACAGCAGCTTCAGACGAAGATCCGCAGGTAGGGTTAGCCGTGCAATGGGCTTTCAAAAGGCTTGGACGGACATCGTAATTACATCGCTGCAAAATTGAGAATCTAAGGCGATCAAGAATGGGCGCATGGGGTCCCGGACCATTTGAAAACGACGACGCCTATGATTGGCTTACGGGCTTTGCCGAGCAGCCTAAACAAGTTAGGCTGCTCGGAGCACTCCGCGACGTTCTGCGCGATCGAGACGAATATCTTGATGCATCTGAATCCTCTCAGGCGGTCGCAGCTGCAGCTGTCGTAGCCGCCCTGTGTTCCCGTGTGAAATACGGCGTACCCCCAGAAATAAAGCGAGTCATAAAGTCACGAAAGGCCCCTAAGCGCCAGTTGATCCATAAAGCCATTTGCGCTCTCGACCGTGTGTTTGCTTGCTCCGAGCTTAGAGATCTTTGGAATGAAACCGGGGATAATAAGTGGTACCAACACATGTGCAACCTAACGGGCCGCTTGAAGCGCGCGCTAGCCCGAATTGTAAGGCCGAAGTAATTAGCGTTTAGCCCCGTTCATTGGCAACATGCTGGGCCGCTGCTTCGTGGGGGATATCGACGCGGAGATGTCATTGGCCGGCGCCATGATCCCTGGCGGAGGAGAAAAGCCGATCAAGGGACGGACACACCGCCAGTATGGTATGCTGCGCACTACGATTGCATCATCAGGAACTTCGGCGACGCGCTTCAGTGGGCAGCTCGGACGACGCTTACAGAGAGGAGTAGTTCATTGACAAGTTCACCCTATGATGAAGTACCCTATCAGAGCTTTCCATTTTCGCAGTCGCAACCCAACAGGCTGGCGACAATTGGTGCGCTTTTTGGTCTTCCAAATTCTGTAAGCCATTCGTTTCGGCTACTGGAGCTGGGGTGCGCGAGCGGCGGGAATATTCTCCCCCTTGCAGCGCAATGGCCACAGGCCGAGTTTGTAGGGCTGGAGCTCTCTAGGCATCAAGTTGAAGGAGCTCATGAAGCGATCAAACACACGGGCCTCAAGAACATCCAGGTGCTTCAGAAGGACCTGCTCAACGCGAATGAGGAATTGGGCCGATTTGACTTCATCGTTGCACACGGCGTTTACTCATGGGTGCCAGAGAGGGTCCGCGAAAAAATGCTCGCGATCTGTCAGGACCTCCTTACGGAACAAGGCATAGCCTACATCAGCTACAACACGTTTCCAGGCTGGCATATGCGGGGGATGATCCGCGACGTCATGTGCTACCGGGCAAGATTCTTTGAAAAACCGGCCGACCGACTCCACGAGGCTCGGGAGCTCGTCAACTTCCTTGCCTCGTCCGTGAACAAGGAAGGAAACGCCTACGGCATTCTGCTCAATGACGAACTGCGTTTGCTACAGCGGAAGGAGGACTACTACCTTCTGCACGAGTTCCTGGAGGAGGTCAACGAGCCGTGTTACTTTCACGAGTTCATGGAGCGGGCAGACGCCCACGGGTTGCAGTATCTGGGTGAGGCCGACTTCAGCATGATGTCGGTCGGCAACTTTCCCAGGGAAATCATGCAGCGGCTTCAGGAGATCTCTTCGGACGTCATCCAAATGGAGCAGTACATGGACTTCGTCCGGAACCGGATGTTCCGCCAGACACTGCTGTGCCGCAAAGAGATACAACTCGACCGGTCACTGAATCCCGAGCGAATCTTTGAGCTTTATGTGGCCTCGTCGTCGGAACCCGAAACACCCATAGCCGATCTCCGGTCGCGCGACCGTGTTACTTTTCGCCGGCCGGGCTCGACGCTCACGACGAGCGAACCGCTGGTTAAGGCTGCCATGCTTGTCCTTCGAGAGGCGTGGCCCCTAGCCGTCCACTTTCCCGACCTGCTTTCTCGGGCCAGGGCCAAGCTGCATCCCGATCCCATCGTCATCGAGGCAGACCGCGACCGCCGCGACGCCCGCGTGCTCGCCGAACCATTACTGAGGTGTTTCGCCACGACGCACGTCGAATTGTCCGTTTCGCCGTCCGCCCCGCAGCTCGAGGTGACGGAGCACCCTAGAGCTACACGATTGGCCCGGTACCAGGCGGAGCAAGGTGAATTTGTCACCAACCTGTGGCATGAAGCAGTCCGACTCTCTGACGTTGAACGCCACCTACTGCGCCACCTCGACGGCGAACGGGATCGCGCGAGTTTGGCTGAGTTACTGTTGGCCACAGTTCGTGAAGGAAAGCTGATTGTTCGCGACAAGGGTGAACCGATTAAAGACGAGGTGCGTGTACGAGAAATCGTCGAAGGTATTCTCGACCAGAATCTGTGCGAGTTAGCCCGCAAAGGATTTTTCCTGCGTTGATTAACCAGCGTTCTTTGCACAATTTTCATTGCCGACGTTGTTGCCGATAGCAGGTAAGTGTTTCAGCCCTTCTACCAGATCTCCGACTCCTAAATGTGCATACCGATCCATCGTCAGCGTGATGGTGGAGTGCCGGGCCAGCGTCTGGGCGACCTTCGGCGGCACATTCGCGGTCACGAGGTAGGTAATAAACCCGTGGCGTAGCGAGTGGAAATCCGCCACACAGCCGTCTTTGTCTTTGTCCTTGAGATAGTCGCTTTTCTCGCGGGCAGTTCGCTCGAGGTCCTCGGGCACCTCTTTGATCCATGCTTTGCGGGCCGTCGAGAGGTCCTGTCGAATCATGCGGGCCGCCTTGCGGAACCAATTCCCTGGCCAGAGTCGTTTGCCGTGATTCTTCGCCGGTTGAGACGCCAAAAAGGTTCGTAGCCGCTTGACCAGATCCTCTTCGAGCGGGAGCGTGTCCTGCCGGCGATGCTTGGAATAGCAGGCTTCCACCCGCACGGTAAGCGGATTGCCGTCGAGGTCGAACGACTGTGCGGTGAGACTCGCTAATTCTTGTGCCCGCAATCCGGCCTTCGGAAATACCGCACCTGACCATCAAGGAAGCCGCAGATATTTTGGGAGTTTCCCCAAACACGCTTCGTGCTTGGGGTGCTGCGGGCAAGATTCCTGAAGGGCGGCATCCGGTCAACAACTACCGGCTTTACCGGCGGGATGATGTAGAAGCACTGCGGCGGCGAATCGAGACGGCCGTACCCGTTGATGCCGTCTTTCTGTCGCTTCATGGAGCCGCCGCTGCCCAGGAGCCAGCTTTACGCGCCAGATTTCTCAAATTCCTCAATGGAGGAAAACGCGCACAGCACAAGCGTCCTCTTGTCGAGAATGCCGGAACTCACTTTGAGCTTTCAAAGTAGCGCTCGTAATCCTTGTCGCGGAAGACCTGAATAGGATCAATGCCCACGACAAAGTAAGTCGCTTCGGCGCTCGTACCTGCGGAATAGGTGAGCTTTACGACAATTTTTCGAGGACCAGTTTCTTCGGCTGCAATCTCCCGGACAATTTCATAGCTACCCAGCTTTTGTCCGCCACTCCAATCCATGTCAACCGCTTTCACGGTCTGGCCTGAAGGTAGTTTTCCCGCTGGATCAGGCTGCTGCCCGTTTTTCCAAGCATCGAGTGCCAGGGTCAGTGCCTGTTTGGCCTGATCTCCTTTGGGTACGTAATCGGACGTGTTTCTTCCAGTGCCGCAGCCGGCGATAAAGACGAGCAGGGCCAGGCAACCGAGGTAAGTACGGTTCATAAGGTTGCTTTGCAGTTCTTAGATGGTGGTGATGGTGGTTAGATTTCGACTAGGGCGTTTGAACTCTCTAGGCAGAACATTCCTGAGTTTGCAAATCGTTGCTTTCGACTCGTAACGCTGTTTCAAGCAGATTCTCGTTGGCAACAGGCGCGGGGTGAATGCGGTACCAGCGCCAGCGGCGGACCCAGTAGAACATGACTGGCAGGAGCAGGTCGATGAGCTCATCGGCAATGAGAATCCCCCCCAGGACCGGAGCGGCCATGGGACGGATGACTTCCGATCCCACGCCGGTTGCCCAGAGCATGGGAGCCAGTCCGATGATCGTCGTTGCCTCTGTGAGGAGCTTGGGACGCAGTCGGTGGACAGCTCCCCGGAGCACGGCTTCCTTCAGCTCTGCAAGCGTCATATTTTCCAGGCCACCGGCACGCTCCACGGATTCGCGGAGATAAACCAGCATGATGATGCCGGTCGATGCCGCCATGCCCAAACAAGCGATATATCCGATGGCGACAGTAACCGAGGTTGGATAACCCATTAACCATTGCAGAAAGAGGCCCCCCGCCATTGCTCCCGCAATGGCCGGAATGACGAGCAGTGCGTCCGCTAGGTCGCGGTAGGTGAAATACAAGGTCGCCAGGATCAGCCCCAGTACCAAGGGAACGACAAGCATCAGCCGGTTTCTGGCGCGGACCTGATGCTCGAACTGCCCTGTCCATTCGAGATGAATCCCGCGCGTGAGGGTGACCTTCTGGTTAACGATCTGCCGTGCTTGCCGTACAAACTCAATTGGGTCGCGCCCTTTGACATTCAGCCGCACGTAATTCCTGAGTAGCCCGTTTTCACTTTTGACGCTGGCCGGACCCTGGGCGATCTGCACCTGGGCGACCTGGCCAAGAGAGACGAACGAACTGGCAACCGCAGGGTCCGTTCCGCGCGACGGAACCGGTAAGCGGCGGATGGTCTCCACATTTTCACTTTGGGCCGCAGGAAAGGAGATGCGGACAGGGTGACGCTGCCGCTCGCCGGGGAGCATTGCCGCCTGCTTTCCCCCCAGGGCAATGGCCATCACATCATGAATGTCGGAGACGCTTACTCCCAAACGGGCGGCTGCTGTCAGGTCGGGGCGAATATCGAGGTAGCCTTTGCCTCGAACCGGATCGGCTACGACGTCGACGGCTCCCGGCATCTGGCGCAGGACTTCGGCCACTTGCTCGCTGGCAGCTACCACGCCTTCCAGCTTGTCTCCTAGCACGCGAATCCCCACGGTTGTGTTGACACCGGTCGCCAGCATATCGACTCGGTTTTGGATCGGCATCGTCCAGACGTTGGTCCAGCCGGGCATTTGCACCGATTGGTCGAGCTCGCCGCCAAAGCCGACGAGGTCAGCCCGATCCTTCTGCCAGAGTGTGAAGCCACCCGCGATTTGATTTGTAAGTTCCGCTTGCAGGCCGTCGAGGACCGGCAGGGGATCGATTTCGGGCCGGTCATACTGGGCCGGGCCGTGATGGCTAGCTCGCAGGGCCGACTTGCCGGGAGTGGCGCGAAAGGCTTTGAGTTGGGCGACCTCAGCCGCAAGTTTTGCGTCATTCACGGGCAGCCGGTTTATCAGATCTTCCAGCGCCAACCGCACGAATGTCCCTGCCCCGCGGGCCGCGAGATCCTGGTTGAGCTCCCGAGTGTGCCGCCGCCATTCCTGGCGGAACTGGGCGCGAAGATAGGACCCCAGCTCAACGTCGACGACGGCATCCTCGGTCAACATTTTCTGTGAGCGAAGCGAGGCGAGTGCGGCGCGGGCGATTTCCGCTGCGTCCAGCTCATTGGGACTCATAGAAAGACTGCTGCCAGCAGCTTTGGGCAAGCGGCTGGCGAGGAAGACAACGTCACCTTCCGAGGTTTGATGATCGAAAGCTCCGACTGTCGCTGCTTGCCGCAGGGTTTCGCGGGCAGCGGCTACCAGGAGAACTTCCGTCAATTCTCGCTGATGCTCCTGATTCCGCTGCCAGGCGATTTCACGCATCAACATGTCGAACTTGGCCAGCGCAGCGGCCGAGGCGTCTTCCAAAAGCTGCTCCCGAGCTGACGCTTCTGCCGGCAACTCCAACAAGCCACGGTCGGCAAGCAAGTTGGCCGCATGGGCGACGTAAGATCGAGCATCCGAGGAGGTGACCTTGCGCTGGGGCCAGAATTCGCGCTCGCGAAAGCTGACCATCGTCTCGATCATGTCCATGGGTGCTGGGTCGGCGGGAGTATCAGCACGACCGGCCTTGCCCATGACCATTTCCACTTCGGGGAAGCGGCAAAGGACCATGTCCCGCGCCTTGAGGTCGTCCGCCGATTGCCGGATGGACGCTCGCGGCACCGTAATAGGCATGTCCATCACGGTTCCCTCGTCGAGGGGCGTGAGGAATTCGCTCGGGAGGGGCTGGATCTGGCGGTCGGCAACGAGAGCGATTACCAGAAGGCTTCCTGCCAAGGCCAGCCGGGACCAAATCTTCTTTCCCAGCAGCATGACGAGGAGCACCGCTATCGCAAGGACTGTCAGCAAGAGAAACGGGTAGCCCGTCCAGCGATACCCCAAAGCAGCCGCACCCAGGAGGAAGGTAACGCTGGCCAGCCACGCCATCGCAGCGGGGCGTTCCAGCAGGTATCTCAAGAGGGGAAGGTAAACATCGATGAGGTTCCGGACCAGCCAGCTTTCCCGCTCGCTCCGTAGCCGGCCACGGACGAAGAAAGTACAGAGTGCGGGGACGAGAGTGACGCTCAGAATTGCCACTGCCGCCAAGGCAAAGCTCTTCGTGAAGGCGAGTGGGCGGAACATCTTTCCTTCCAGTCCTCCTAGCGCAAAAACTGGCAGGAACGACAACAGCATGATCAACACGGCGAAGAAAATCGGCCGTCCGACTTGCTGGCAGGCGGGAATGACGATCGCCCTCACGTCGCCGTGTACCGGCTGGCTGCCGAATTGGCCATGCAAGCGATGCATCACGTTTTCGGCCATGACGATGGAAGAGTCGACAAGCACGCCAATTGAGATCACCAGCCCTGCAAGCGAAATGATATTGGTTTCGACGTTGACGATCCCCAGTGTCCGCAGCAGCCACATCATCAGGAACGAAGCGAGGACCGCGAGCGGCAGAGTGACTGCGATGACTAGTGAAGTGCGAAAATGTAGCAGGACCACCAGCACGCAAATCGTGGCGGTGGCAATCGCTTCGATCAGTGTCCGCGTCACGGTGCCAACCGCACTCGTGATGAGCAGCGTCCGGTCGTATCCAGGAACGATCCGCACCCCGGGCGGCAGCCCCGGCTGGATGTCGATGATCTTCTCTTTGAGGCGGCGAGTCAGCGCCAGCGGGTTTTCGCCGTATCGCATCATCACCACCCCGCCGACCACTTCATTGCCGTCTTTCTCCAACATGCCGCGGCGCGGGGCCGGGCCAAGGTGGACTCGGGCGACGTCTTTAAGCCTTACACTTTGTCCGCCAGAACCTGGAACGAGCAAACTTTCGAGGTCACTGATTGCTTGATCGGTGGTGAATTTGCCGGAGTTTGCCGAGGCAAAGCCAATTCCTCCCGACGAACGGACAAAAAACTCGGCCGTCGGGCTTTGTAGAACTTGTCCCCCGGCGGGACTGGTGGCTCGTGCCAGCTCGCGCTCCAGATCCATGATGGAAAGTTTGCTGGCGGCGAGAGCCAGAGGATCAACGGTGATCTGAAACTCGGGCGTGAAGCCTCCCACGCTCGCCACTTCCGCAACTCCTTCGACCGCGGCGAGCTGATGCTTGATCTGCCAATCCTGCACATTGCGGAGTTCCCCCAAGTCGTAGCCGGCTCCTTCCACGGTGTACCAGAAAACCTGTCCCGTGGCGGGTGCATCGGGCGCGAGACGCGGCGTGACTCCGGGTGGCAGGTCCGCATTGAGCACGGTCAGACGTTCTCCGACCTGGCGGCGGGCCGTCTCCAAGTTCGCGCCACTTTCGAAGACTACGTGGATCATCGAGTAATTGAAATCACTGGAGCCGCGCAGGGTCCGAACTCCAGGAATCCCTTGCAGGCGGAGTGATAGCGGACGGGTGACCTGGTCTTCCACGTCCTCCGGACCATGCCCATCCCAGGGGGTGAAAACGATGATCTGCGTTTCCGAAAGATCCGGAATGGCATCCATTGGGGTGTTGTAGGCCGCCCAGCCCCCTGCCAACGCGAGGATGACCGCAGCGGCCACAACCAGCCAGCGCCGGCGAATCGACCAGGCGATGAGCGACTCGATCATGGCATACCCGGAGCGGTGGAAGTAGAGACTGCGGGCCGAGGCCTATCGGAACTTGCCTTACCGGTCTTGACTCGTGACTTGCATCCGCCACAGCAGAGATAGACCGGCCGTCCATCGACCTCGACTTCCACCAGTTCTCCCATCGACCCTAGCGGCAGCCGTGTGATGGGGCAGGTTTTTTGCAGGCGTGCCAGAACGAGCTGTGCCGGGGACAGCTTGAGCGTGGAGAGAAGATCGGGGGCTGCGTCCGAAGTGGAAATTTGCGTCGCAGACGTGCTTTGGCCCTCTCTGGCTCCCGCGCCAAAGTAACTCGCGGCTAGGCTCGGGTTCAGCCGTGTCTCCGCGTCGAGTAAAAATGCTCCGCTGGTTGCCACTCTCTGCCCCGGTAGCAGACCGGCAACCACCGGGTAGTATCCGCCCGTTTGAGGCGTTAGTTCCACCTGGACCGAGTCGAACATCCCCGGCATTGTCTCCACAAAGACGAACTGTGCCGCACCGGTGTCAATAACTGCGGAATCAGGAATGGCGAGGACTTGCCTGGATGGGGCGTAGGTGACAACCTGCGGCAGCAGCTTCATCGAGCCGCAACTCGTGCATACACCGAGTTCCCAATGCCTCTTACCTGGATGGACCGGGCACTCCCATTCCAGCCGCTGGTTCGGCAGCAGCGGGTGCTCATGCAACGCATTTTCATCAAAGGGGCATTTGCCTTGCTTATGGTGCAAATACGACGGGTGATCCGGGCAGAGAAAAACGGAGCGGGCGCTGCTCTTTTGCAGAGGCGGTGGATTGCGGGGCTGAGACTTGTGGGGCTCAAGCTCCGCCGCGGCAATGCGGAGTAGGATGCTAACCTGCGATCCCGACGGCAATGTGGTCGGGTTTTTGTCCGGCTGGATGACCAGACGATGCGAATCCTTGCTCGTGCTCTTTGGCTCAAAGGATACGACTTTGCCTGTCAGTTGGAGAGGAGCCGCGCTATGCTGCACCGTCAGCTCCGCCCGTTGCGAGACGGAGACAAGCGGCAGATCGAGGGGACTCAATTCCGCCACGATGATGCGATCGTCGCCATTCATCGAGTCTTCAAGCCGGCCCACCAGCCGAATCTCGCGCATCAGTGACATGTAAGAGACGGGACTGGTCTTAATGCCTGCCAATTGAACTCGGTAGGGAGAAAGCTGCATGCGGGCAACCACCCCTTCCGGCAGCAGTGCCGCCTCGCCCCGCTTGCGGCGGACGAGCGGCATCTTGCAGACCGGGCACTTTTCCGGCCACGTGGAAAGAACTCCTGGGCACATCGGGCAGAAGTATTCCGTGTCTGCGGAAATACCGCGCTGGCCGCTACTTGCACCAGTCCCCCAAACCATAAGCCGATCCCAGTAGTGTGCCAGTCGCGGCCAGCAGGCTACCAGTGCGAAAATCCCACCCACGATCAGAATGAAGCGAAGCCTTACCTGAAGAAGTTGAACGGCGTACCCCAGACGCGCGACGAGACCGCGGATTCGTAGCGGGGAACTCGATTTCTCGGATGCGGCAGGCATGAGTGGCCCTAAATCCAGTCTTACTTCTGGGAAACGTCCGTTTTGTTCCCACCTTCTGCGGGAGGCATTTTGTGCTCCCAGTGCGTGACCATGTCGTACTCTTCTTGGCGAAAGACCCAAATCGGATCAATGCCGACCAAAATAAAATTGATTTTCTCCTCAGCGGCGGGGTTGGTGAAGACAACTCGTACGGCGAACTGTCTCCCCTGGTCTCCGGCGGTCTCTCCTAGAATTTCATAGCTTTCGAGCTTCTGCCCTGGCCGTCTAAGGGTATCCCCGACCTGAACCGCGGGCGTACCTTCAATTCGTCCAGGCGGCTCGCCACTCTTCCAAGCGTCGAGCGCGGCGGAGAGCGCCTGCCGGCAGAGGTCCTCGGAAGGTCGGTAATCGTCCGCAGTGCGGGTCTTGCAGCCGACTAAACCGGCACACAGCACTAAGGGCGCGCACCAGACAATGCAGAGATCACTCTCTCGGCATTTGCTATCGACGCACTCCATTGGACCCCTCTTACGGCAGTGAGGCTCCGGGCTCATTTCCGTCCCGCGTACCTATAGCCCGCCATACAAACAGGTCTATGGTATTGGGACAGAATTTCACGGAGCCATCAACCATCAACATTTCCACGCCGTTGGGGTGGTTGCTCGTAGGTGGAACCTGCATCGCCATATTGGTCATGGTCCCGTTAAAAGGAATTCCGGCGCAGGCAAGATAGTTCGGAGGGGCAACGTGATTGTAAAGCGTGCAGCAGTTCTCCCCCATCACCCAGCTAAATCCCCATTTACTGGTGAGCGGCGTGGCCGTATTGGGATTCGTGGCGTTACAGGTATTGAAGGTGTCAATCAGCGTCGTCTGGTTAGTCATGACGAACAAATCCCTGCGAGACTGCGGCCCGCCCCCCCCGCGCAGACGCTCGCTGAAGCAGGCCGTGTTACTGGTTCCGTCCGTGACCGAGCCCATGCTGACAAAGCTCGCGAAGTAGAACATGCCATGGTTAGTCTCGGCGGGAAGCGTATCGCTGGAAGCAGCCGGATTATCTCCTCGATCGCAGAGAAACCCCCCTTGGTTGCCGGCATAGTTGTTCTGCCCCATCCAATCCTGCGGGGGGCGACTGTCGGAGGGACAAAGGAAAATGGGAACCAATGACTTACTCGCAGTGAGGTTGATATTACTGTAAGCAGGCATGAAGGCAACGACTCCACCCATTCCGGGCGTGGAGGGAGCGAAGTCGAATTTCAGCGAATTGTAAAGCGGGTCCTGATCTATGAACGGTAGGATCAGAGCATGAACGGACCAGCGCGCGTAGGCAGCCTCGCCCGGATAGCTCTTGCCTTTGCCAGGGGGGAACGTGCGAACTGCATCGTGATACAAGTGCAGCCCAATCCCCATTTGCTTGAGGTTGTTACTGCACTGCATGCGGCGGGCTGTCTCGCGGGCAAATTGCACGGCGGGCAGCAGGAGCGCAACGAGGATGCCGATGATGGCGATGACCACCAACAGCTCCACGAGCGTGAAAGCGGAACGTTTCGGAGACATCTGAGAAACTCCTGACAAAAAAAGAATCGATGAATACGAGCAAACACGCTCGCGGCTGCCAGCCGCGGCCACGAGAAGAATGCAATGAACGAACTATGGAAGATCGAAAAGGCAATGCTGGGTTGAACCGATCTGCATCGGTCGGCGCACAAAGAACGCGCCGAAAGGAAAGAGACTACCGCGGAGGGTGAAAGATGGACTGCGGGTAGTGCAACTCGTGGTCACTATTCGAGGGAGCGCCACTGAAGCAAGCGCCGGCCTCTTGATCACCATCGGTCATCTTAAGTAGTAGCGCCGTGGATTCCTGCACGCTCCGCACCGGCGCTGGAGGTGGAATCGGAGACGCGGGCAAATCCGAGCGGTTCGAACAATTGGGACCGTTGCACGGCGACTTGTCGGGATCGCTCTCCTCGGGGGCCGCAGCTTGTCCATTCGATTCCGCGCTGTCCCGATAATAGCTGGGGCATTCTGGGCCCGTGCAGTCCCCGCCGTGGTCCTTCATCAAGCTGGAAGCACGGACCAATTGACCGCTGGCGTTGCGGACAAAGACGTAGTCCCCGCAGCCAGCTTGCGCTGGATTCACCATCGCAAAAAAAAACAACAATATCCCCCCGGCAAACGCGAAGCTCATTCGCGCGATCTGCACGGCGGAAATGTGCCTGCAGCCACTCATTTCGATTCCTGCTCGACTTTGTGGAGCATATCCACTTTGAATCCAATATATCCTGCTTGCTCCCATGGTGCCAATAGATCGTTACTTTTTCAACATTCTCGTGATTGCCCCGATCAGACTTGACCGGCTCACTTTTCCTGTACGTGCCAACTGGCGGAGCCGGGGGAACAGGAAGTGGCGCGGCGCGGCCTGGACATTACAAAGGTAGCGGTGGGGCAAGCGACTCGCCAGTTTCAACGGAGCCGAGCGGAAGGAGTTCTGGTCGCAGAGGGGCCGGATGGGTTACCCGTCCACGGCCTTAAGCAGCGCCGTGGCATTCGCTACGCTTCCAGTGGCCTTAAGCAGTTGACGCGCCAGCTTGATCGCCTCGACCCAGAGTGCGGCCGAAGTCATCGGGGTGTCCGACTTCTTTGTCCTTCGCTTCTTGACCCTCCCATCAGACGCCATGTTGTTCTTCGTCTTGATCATGTAGATCATGGGCTTGGCAACGTTGTGGCCGTATTCCCTTTTCACTGCTGCCGCCACTTCTGACACCTTGGCGTTGGGAAGCTTCCCCAGGATGTTTCGTATCGCCAAGCTCTTGTTCTTTTTCGGGTCGGAGCGATCAGACGAGGATGCCTTCTTGGCCATGCGTCACTTTGGGATAGGAGTTGGGATTCTGAAAGAGAACTCATCGTAACTGCGTTAGCCATTCTCAACAATGCTCGGGCAATGTCACTAGCAAGTCGACCGTTCGGGCAAATGCGCCGCGTTTAGAGTTCTCCTCGGCGCGTAGACTAACGTATCCCAAGAACGCATACATCCTGGGGAGCGCCCTGCGGGTTGGGTTGCTGCCGGCCGACCAACTCGGCCAGCTGAAAGATTATCAAGAACGGCGGCGCTCCTTGGTTAGTGAGCCACCCCGCGGTATGAAGCCGCAGGTGATCGCCAGCCTCACCCAGTTCGACTGGGTCATCCGCGCCGCGGCGCTGCGTAATGACTTGTCCCCGCGGGAGCGAGACGTCTTGGAGCAGCGGCTGCACGCCACGCTCGAAGATCTGACCCAAAGTCGGTCCGATGTCCTGGAGACCGCGCTGCGTGTGACGCAACTGCTGGAGGTGATTGAGCGTCCCCTCGACCGGGATCAATACCGCGACAAGGTCCACGATTGGCTCAGAAAGTTCCACACCAAGAACACTGGTGGATTCCAATATGCCGGCGGATTCACGCAGTACCTGGATCACCCGATTGGATCCTTGGAATCAACGTCGTACGCCGTCGAGCTGATGGAGGTCTATGGCGTTCCTGACGCCCTTGATCTCAACTGGGTCCGCTCGTTCTTACGGCCTTCGGTTTACAGGCTCTCGGATGACAAGTGGGTCTCCGCAGCCAGTCTCGACCGGCTGAACCATTTGCCCGGCGTAGAACGGCCGACCTGGCTGGAGGTCTTGTACTACGAACGGACTCTGCTCGCGGCAGCGGTCCTGGTTGGGCTGTGTATTTATGCGACGCTCTCGACACCAAAGAGCAGAACCACTGTCTCCGCAATTGGATTATCGCATGCCGACGCCCAGTAAATCGTCGATGGGCAGCCATCGTCCAATCAACGAGAAAACGCCCGCACGTGGCGAACCTGGGGCGTTGCGGCGGCAACGGGTGCCAACCAACGAAAAGACGCCCGTTTCCGGGCGTCCTAGGCAATCACGAGGCCTCCGGTGGTTCCTTACTTGCGCGGAGATGACATCGGAGTCTGCATTTCCGTTTCGGTGATCATCAACATCCTTGGGGTTAGCAAATAGACAACTCGGGTGGCTGGCTTCTCATTCGACTCCCAGCACTCGTTGGTCACATCGATGAGGACCGAGTCGCCGTGCTTCGCTGTGACGAATTCCGATTTGGCATCTTTCTTGAATTGTCCATCGCCCGATCCGGCACCGATCGTGAATCGAAGCGCCTGGACATCGGCTGCGATGACTCCCAGCAATTGAAGGCCAGGAATAATCCGAGGTCCGACGAACTCACGATGGCTAATTTCAATTTGCTGCCCATTAAACACGGTGATTTTTGGGCAATTCCCTAAGGGTTTGGGCTCTAGCGAATCGCGAAACTTTCGCAAGTCCTTCGAGGAAAGCGATACCGAATGAATTTTGGAATTGACGAAATCCACCTTCTCCCCGCCAATATCGCCCGCCCAGCGCTCCATTTTCTCACCGTTGACTTGCAACCGTTCGAGTGTGTAGAGAATCTGGACGTCTTGAAAGCATCGCAGTTGTTTGAAGAGCTCGGCGATACGCTTGTGATTTGCTGGGCTCTGAGCGATCACCAGACTCAATGTGTTTTCCGACAGTGAGATGGTTCCCAATCCCCCAACGCCCTTCCAAGAGTCAGGGCGGACCGTGCTCGTGACGAGATTCACGAGGGATTCTGCGTCGGGCTTGAGCCGTGGCCGCGGAATATTCTCGGTCAACTTGCCATCGAGCGAAATCACGTTCGGCTCCGTTGTCACAGGTATGACAAGATCTGCGACGGGATACACCTTTTCAATCAACGGCTCGGACAGTGGATCATCTTCGGCGTAGGGTGAATTGGCCACCGGTTTCTTTTGGCGCAAGTCCTGCGTCAAGCTTAGCATCTCTCCGTGATCGACCTCGAGTTGGAAGGTTGGCGGCCCATTCTCGGCGAAGCTGCGGCCGCCGCCGGATGGCCCAGGAAAGCGAACTCTGAGCCGCTGACATCGCGCCTCTGACTGGGCATTGTGAAAGTGTACGTTCCCGCTGAATTGGAGCGACTGCGAATCGCTGGAATAAGCTAACTCATCTGCTTCAACCAAAAACGAGGCGGGCGTGAGTTCGGAGTCCGCAGCTTTCGCTTCGACTCGAATCCCTCCCGAGATTTGACAATCGGTGCCTTTTCCACTTGGGCTGGCATGCGTGCGCGCATGCCATTGAGTTCCGGCCGACCGAGGGAAGAATCGAATCTGCCAGCCTTTGATGAACTCTAAACCGCTGAGAGATCTCGTCTCCTCTTGCATCGCCGTCAACGGGTTCGCGTGTGAGTCCGATGCAATCTTTGATTCCGCTGCCGACGCTGAGTGGTTAACCCCTGCAGAAACGCGTCGCACCTTCACCAGCATCCATAAGGGCTGCGAATTTTCTTCACCAGACTGATGAGACCGAATGACAAGAGTCTGATCGACTTTCATAGCCACCGTTGCTTCGATTCGTGTCGTCGCGACCTCGGGAACCTGCACCGTGGTCTTTTGGGGCCGACTAGTAGGAAGGTCAAAAGTCTCCACGCTGCGAACGTCACTTAAAGCCATTCCAAAGTCGAGGTTGAGGGAGCCATCGCGAGAAACCTTGGGGCAAAGCCGCAGCTTCCACCCCACATCGACTACCCGAATCAGTGGTTCATGAGCATCCTCTCCCACCGGGCGAACTGCCACAACAAAAGGCCGTTTGGTGAGACTCTCGACTCGGGAAGATTGACCGTTGTTCAGCGTGATCTTCGGTGCTTGGATCACGTTGGTGCGAGCATCGGCTTGTGCATCTCGAAGGAGATTTGTCGTCGCTGGTTCGTCGAGGATGGCGTACATGGCTGGATGAGTCTTCTCAATGACGGATTCCACGCGGCTGCGGTTGCTTTCGGAATCGGCCCCCCTGTCGGCAAGGGAGTCAGGAGCATCGACTTCCGCCCCGGCATCGATCACGTTCCACTTCGCGGGAACCGCAGCCATCACCTTCTCCGAGCCGCTGATCATGCGCACTTCGATAGCCAACTGTTGAACCCCATTTTCTTTCCAGAATTGCAGCTGCTTGCGGATTTGCTTATGACTGTTTGCGGTCTGGCGAATGAGCAAACCTTCTTTGGTCCAACTCGCTGCGCCCTTTGCCGACTTGTTTCCACTCGATTCCCAAGGGCCTGCCACGCTGGATGTGAGAAGCGAGACGAGTATCGCGCCGGACTCGGCTTCAGACGTGTGTTCTTCCCTTTGAATAGTCGTTAACAAGTCGGAAACGTTGTAGATCGTCGTGCTCCAATCGGAATCCGTCCCTTCGCCGGAGGATTCCGTAGTCGTCCGAATCGCAATGCGAGGCTCCATACTTTTGGCCGGCTTGCGGACCTTTTCCTTGGCTCGCACGACGAGTGCGGCCCCTGGAAGTACCGCGATTGCCAATAGGAACATGGCTAGCCAACACCACCAGGGCGTTTGTTTGTGACATCCTTGTCTCAGTTTCATGATTCTCTCCAAGCGTTGGCTCGTGACTTCGACCGGGCGCACACCCGGACAAGCTGGCACGGGCTGTAGTTGTTTCTTAAGGGCCAAGACATCGATCAGGCTCCGGGCATAGGTCGCCGGCTCGCAGCCGAGGTGAGCGATGACTGCCTCATCGCAACAGCGCTCTGTCTCCCGACTTAGGACACGGCTCGCCATCCCCACGAGTGGATGGAACCACCACAGGATCTGCGCCACGGTCTGCAGAAGACCAACCCAGAGATCGCCGCGACGGATGTGGATCAGTTCATGGGCCAGAAGCGGCTTAAGTTCCGCGGGTGATTTGTCGCACACCAGATTCAGTGGAAGAATGACAACGGGACGCCACAAACCCACCACTGCCGGTCCGATGCAGGCCCGTGTCACCAAGAGCTGTACGGGCCGGCGCAGTCCCAATTGGAGTCTTAGGTCTTTCAGGATTTCTATGAGAGCTGGCTGTTTAACTTCTCCCGCCAGTCGAATCTTGCGCCAACACGACCGCCAGCGCAGAACTGTGACACCAGCATAGGCGATGCTCCCCGCGATCCACACAGCACCGCACCAACCCATCACTGCGGCGGCTGAGAAGACGAATCGAGTGAGTTCTGAGGTGTGTGATGATGATGCTTGGTTCTGTGCCGATATCGCAATGGAACAAGCGGGCGTGGGAGACGGACGGACCTTCGGCATCTGCACGACGACGGCGTCGTTGCCATTGTCGGGAGACGAATGAGGATCGGCGCGAGGAATTGAGGAAGGCGGAGACTCCGAATCAACCGACTCCGTCCTTTGCACCCAGCAGAAAATCCCGCTGGGGCTGCTCCAAAACGGAGGAGTAACACATTTGCAAAGGACTACTAGCCACAGCGCGCAAGCAAGGTGTGGGCGGCTCCGCACCACAAGTCGCGTCGTCAGCCAGACAACAACAATCAGGGCCGTGACTTGCCAGCATTGTGCCCAAACGATTCCTCTCCATCCTGCCAGCATTTCGCTCATGTCCCGACTCCCTTCGACATTGCAGATAATGGTGACTTACTTCCTATCCCTATCGAGCCGGTCAATCAGCTTGCGCAGCTCTGCCAAGTCGTCTGTGCTGATGCCGCGGTCCTCAATCAAGTGCCGCATGAGTGGCAAGGCTTCTCCCCCAAAAAGACGCTCAATCAGATCATCCACAGTTTCCCCAATGACTTTCCGGGCCTTTACTTTCGGAGAATAGACTCGCGTTCTGCCTACCAGACGGCCGACGATGTAGCCCTTGTTTTCCAGACGGCGCAAATAGGTCTGCACGGTCGTGAAATCGATCTGGCGTTCTGCCGGAAATGCCTCGTGCACCGCACGCACGGTCGCCTCCTTGAGCTCCCAAAGAACGCGGGCAACTTCCAATTCCCCTTTCGATAACGCTGGCCGGTCAGTCATGCTCATCCTTTCACGTACATGTGTACGCCGCAGATTATACGTACAAGCGTACGTGCGTCAAGACAGGTTTCATGGATCGGCAATCGAGGGAAGGAGATCAACGACGCGCAAGCCCGCAAAGGGTCGACACTTGTGGCGATTCTTTTTCGTTTGACACGGCGCAATTCAGCGCAGATTGGTGCAACGCAGCGCAGCGACGCGCAAATCGTCTGGCACCATAATTGGCACCTTCTCGGAGGATCTCGGCACCACTGTCGGCACCTTTTCTTGGGTGAAAACCGACGAAGTGTGGTACCTGATTGCCGCAAGATCTTCGGCTCGCCGTTAATTCTGCCAGCTGTCTGTGTTCGAGTGCCCGCTCTTCTAAAGGCGCCGCAAAGTCCAGTAGGCTCTCCCGTGACCCGGTGATCGTGATGGTTCCTGCTAACCTCGTCGACAAGTGGGAACAGGATTTAAAAACCTTCTGCGAATTGTATCTCGATGACCGCCGCCCAGTGCAACGCGAAGGAGCTGCCCGTACGAAAAAGCCCTGCACGCCGAGGACCTGAATTGGTGAACTGGCAATCTTTACTGGACCGAGTCGGCCTCGGGCGGAGCAGCGGGTGACCGTTTGGTCGAGTCACTGACAAACCGCTGCATCAAGGCGGCCAGTTCGGGCGCGACGGGTCGGGATTCTTCCGCCTGCTGAATATCTTGGACTCGCTGCTGGATCGCATCGAAGGCTGGCCGCAGGCTTTCGGGAACCGGGCCGGCGTCCGGGAACGTTTCGTGGAATCGTTGATCTACGGCTGCGAGTGAGCGCATGGCCAGCGCTGCCATTGCCGCCCGGCGGTCGGACTCGGGCAGGCCGTTGACCTGTTCCCACATTGCTTCCTCCGTGATCAGCGAATCGGGAACTTTGCCCCCTAGCAACTCCCGCCGCAGCTCCTTGAGCTGATCGCGGTCACCACTATCGATATAGCACAGGCCAACGCCCAGATCGTTATGCGACTCGTTCCTCCACACTCCGAACCAACCTCGCCAGGCATGGGAATATAAGACTGCTTCACCGTCGACCGGCCATAGCTGCAGTCGATAGAGGGGTGGAGGCCCCGGCTCGAATTCGGTCAAGCGCATCGCCGCACCATGAAACGGACCGGTGAATCGCACTCTCGACAACTCGCCTCCGCTTCGCCGCTTCTTGTAGAGCACGAACTCGTTGCCCGTAGCGCACAGCACCTGCTCCAAAATCTCCCGGCCCGACCACACTCGGGGAACGTCGACTGAAATTCGGCACAACACCCGGCCAGCTTCCGCCTCGGACCAGTCGATGATTGGCTTCCAATCAGCACGTAACAGCCAAGCAATCAGTCGCCGAAACATGTGGGAGACTCCGGGCACCGTCGGGGCATAAGCCTGAATGCCATGCATTGTGCAAATGACGTCTCAGCATGTCAAACTATCCTGCGGATCTGCCCAGCGTACTACTTTTTGGGTTTTTCGACGGTCAGCTTCCTTCGATAGATCTTCGTCCCGTGAGCGATGTAGAGACTGTTGTGGCCCTCGCCCGCCAGGATGCAGGTCACAAGGGATTGGGCTGGGTCGACCTTCGGCAGCACTCCGCAAGGGCGGCCGGTGGGGTCGAAGATCTGGACGCCGAGGTCGCTGGTGACGTAATAGCGGCCCGCTTTGTCCACGGCCATGCCGTCGCCGTGAGAGGTTTCGGCATAGGGGGGCGGTTCATTGAAACGGAATTCCCCTTTCGGGTTGATCGCCAGTCGCATCGGCATCGTCGGCATTTTGGCGTCGAGCAGGCCGCCGGCCCCGACACGGAAAGTCCAGGTCTGAGTCCCGCCGTAGTCGGATACTGCCAAGGTTCCTCCATCGCTCGACAGGGCAATGCCGTTGGGCCTGGTGATGCCTGTGTCGACCGGCGTGACTTCGCCGGTCTTGGGATTGATGCGAGTGACCTGCGTTGCGCCGGTGTCGGTGAACAGTATGAATCCGTCAGAAGTCACAGCCAGATCGTTCGGTTTGACGCCTTCGGCCACCGTTTTCACTTCGCCCGTCGATGGGTTGATCGAGATAACCCGGTTTTTTGATCCCTGGCATGCGTAGAGCAGTGATCCGTCCGGGCTGAATTCCAAGCCGCTGACGGATTCCTTGGCGATCTCGGTTTTGGCGCCGTCCTTTGCACTGATGCGATAGACAGCCGGGGCCTTCATGTCGCAGAAGTAGACATTGCCCTCTTTGTCGGCGCAGAGCGCGTCGGCGAAGCCCAGATTGTCCGCCGCAACTTGCCATGACTCTCCGGGGATGAGCAGATTGAGGAGAGTCAGGTCCCCGCCGAGGTCGCCGCTGGTGTCGAGCATCGGCGTATGTTTTTCTTTCCGCCAGAGCCACTTCATAGCCTCTGGAAACTTTGCCCCGCCGAAGTCCGAATTGTGAGCGTAGCCCTCGGCCTGATCGAAACGGACGTCGTATCCCATGTACTTCAGAGCTGAGGCCATCTGCTGATTGGCCCACCACCAACTGCCGAACGGGTTATCGGCGTCGCCGCTCGTGTCCGCCATGTAGACCCGAATCGGCTTCGGCTCGGTCTTGCGAACGAGCGAAGAATACACATCGCCGCCGCGCAGATTGGTGAAGCTCCCTACGCTGCTGTGGACCTTGCGGAAGAAGTCGGTCCGCTCCCAGGCAGCCGTGAACGCACAAATGGCTCCGGAGCTCGCGCCCCCGATCGCGTGCATTTCGGGATCGTCCGAGATGTTGTAACGCTTGCGAACCTCGGGAATGATCTCCTCCAGCAGAAAGCGGACATAGCGATCCCCCAGGCTGTCATATTCCAGACTCCGATTCGAATACCTTCCGTTCTGGCGCGGCTGGGACTTGTCGTGCCCTGGATTGATGAAGACAGCGATCGTCGGCGGCATGTCGCCACGGGCAATCAGATTGTCGAACACGACAGGGACCCGCCAGCGGCCGGTCACATTCCTCGCCCCTTCGCCGTCCTGAAACACCATCAGCGCGGCAGGATCCTCCTTCTTGTACTGGGCGGGGACGTAGATCGCCCAGTCGCGTGTTGTTCCGGGGAAAATCTTGGATTCCCAAGGCTCCATCGATTCGACGGTCCCCTTGGGAACATTGTCTTGCGGCAGGGCGTCGGGAAGAGGTTCCCACTTGGGCTTGGTTTCCACGATGGGCCGGCTTGTGGATTCGGCTTTGTCGTCCCAAAGCCAGCGCAGCGCAGCGGGCAGAGCTTCGCCCCCCCACTTTCCACTGTGCCCTCCTTCGGTCATCTCGAGTTTGTATTTGTAGCCAGCAAACTGCAGAGCGGCCGCCAGATCCTGATTCCCCAGGGGCCAATTGCCGTGCAGGTTGTTGAGATCCTCCTTGCCGTCCTGCAGATACACCTTGATGGCCTTAGGCTTTCCTTTGGTCTTGCGAACGAGCCCCGGATACGCCCAGCCCCCGCGAATGTTGGTGAAACTTCCAATATGACTGAGCACGTTGCCGAACTGATCTGGCCGCTCCCAGGCCACTGTGAAGGCACAGATGCCGCTCGAGGAGATCCCGCAAACACCTCGATCCGCCGGATCGGTTGACACGTTCAGTCCCTTGAGCGCGACGGGCAAGAATTCGTCGATCAAGAATTTGGCGTACCGATCCCCCAGCGAGTCGTATTCAAATGAGCGGTTGCTGCGGTCTTTGGCTCCGGGCATCGTCGGTGGGATATTGCCAGGATTTACGAACACGGCAATCGTCACCGGCATCGCCTTCTGATGAATCAAATTGTCGAAGACCACGGGAACCCGAAACGCGCCATCCTTACTCGCGTAGCCAGAACCATCCATGAAGACCATAAGGTTCGCCGGCTCCTCGGCTTTGTACTGGGCCGGCACATACACGCTGTACTGACGCACGGTCCCAGGAAAAACCTTGCTTTCCGTGAATTGCCCCGTTGTGATCTTCCCCTCGGGAACGCCCGAGTGAGGAACTCGATCAGGATTCTCCTCAGCGGTCGCCGCAGTGAGCGCGCTTGACAATGCGTGGCCGGCCAGCGCCAGGAGCAGAAACAATCGGGTGCGTGGAGTTTTCATCGGTGGGCTCATGATCAGGTTGGGGGGGGGCAGCGATTATCTGTCGCCAGCGGAACATGCAAGATAAGTTGCCCGCGGAGTTCGTGCAAACTCACGCGGCCAAAACCTCTCTTGCGCTTCGGGTTAGTGTTCGGGCGTCCTGCCTATCCCGCCATAACCCCCCTTCTGTTGCGAAATTCGAGGAATATCGCAACGCGCACTACGGGGAAAAACAGGGGGTATCCGTTGCGAAATTCCTCCCTTTTCGCAACACCCTTCCTTCCCCGCCGTCGTCCAATCGCACTACCTCCGTATAGTGTACTTAAGTTTACAAACAAAGCTGGCGCAGTCAAGAGGTCGTCGCAAAGATTTTTCCACTTTTCTGCGGTTCATTGGCGAGGGCTGCGGAGTCCCCCTGCCGAAAAAGATGATGAGGTGCGGCCAACTTTGCTGTGAGGCTACAATGATGTCATGGCATCGCCAGCGAATCCACGGCGTCCTTGGTATCGGCCGCACTTTTCCACATGGATCGTTACCGCCCTTGTCGCGCTGTTTTTTGGCCTTTGGAATATCGCGGGCTATTTCCAGGAGCGCGAGCCGAGTTCGGATTCTACAGTCTCGATTCATGGCACGGGAATGCCAGTTTGGGGATACGGCTGGCCGGCAACCTATCTGCAACGAAGAGTGGACGTGGAGTTGACGACTTCTCAAGAGGGAACGCCGGTCGTCACGAGGCTTGAGGACAGCCTAACTTGGCGTCTGTGGGTACGAGTGACGAGTTTTGCGATCAGCAACCTGATCTTCGACGTAGCAATTGCCGTCAGCAGTTCCGTGCTCTTTGGCTGGTTGTTTGAAATGTGGCGTCGCCGCAGAGCACATGTGCTGCAAGTCTACTTATGGGAGTTGGGAGTCGTCGCGGCTGTGATATGCATGGCGTTAGCAGGCGGCCGCCACTTCATTCTTTCCG